>Ga0213866_10000494_pt1 | contig 31733 bp, 33 predicted proteins | sample PICome_11_FD_160079 | JGI IMG/M metagenome (GOLD analysis project Ga0213866, IMG submission 160079) | Coastal seawater microbial communities near Pivers Island, North Carolina, United States - PICO284 | ecosystem: Environmental > Aquatic > Marine > Coastal | place: USA: North Carolina... | reverse complement strand
ATCCCAACGCCGGACATGAAGGATTTCCCGAGGCCCTCTGGACCGACCTTTCAACCGCGGCCGAGTCCCACAAGCCCGAGCGCCTCCTCGCCGTCATTGATACCTTTTCTGAAGCGGAAAGCCGGATGAAATGGGCTTCCAACAAGCGACTCCACCTCGAGATTGCCTCACTCAAAGCGATCCAGAAACTGAAGGAAATCCGCCTCACTGACGTGATTTCAGCGATCGGAAAGGCCGATCCGGAAGAAATCGCAGACTCACTTTCGGGCACCTCCTCTGCTCCGGCGCCCGCTCCTGCCACCGATCCCGTCGCTGTCGTTGCTCCGGAAAAGAAGCCCCCGGCTGACGATAGCTCTCTCGATCCCATCGACCGGCTCATCGCAGATGCTCCCGAACACGCCGTCGAACCGGAATCGGTAAAACTAAATCCGGCCCCCGAACCGGCCCCGCAAAAGCCGGTCGAAGAACATAAGGAGAAGAAAGACAATACCGCCAAAGCAGACGAATTTCACAACGATCCCCTCATCGTTGAAGCGCTCAAGGTTTTCAAAGGACGCCTGATCTCCTGAAGATCCCGCAGCCATGAGTATTCGCGGACTTTGGCGACTCATTCCTCCGGCGCTCCTTTTGTTCTCGCTGGGACTGCACTTTTTCACCATCCTCCTTTACGTCCGTCTTCCACTGAAGCTCGCGGCAATCACGATTTACCCAATCTGGTTCTGGGGAATCATTGGACTGGCGCTGGCCGCTTTTTGCTACCTGTTTTTCAAGGTCAGGGGCTCCATGACCCTCATTCTTCTGTGGACTTTCACCATTCTCCTACTCGCCGACGAAGCCCGGCCAATCTCAAGATTGGGAACCGCACCCATGGAAGAAGGTCCACCCCCCGAACATGCCGGAAGCAAGGTTCTTCGGGCCATTACTTTGAATTGTGCCGGCCAATCCGACCCTCTGGAGGCCGTGCGCGAATTTCAACCCGATATCATCTTTCTGCAGGAAATTCCTCCCGGCTATCGCATCAAAAAGCTCACCGACGAGCTGTTCAAGGGACAAGGCGACTACCGCTACAACCGTAGCATGCGATTCGGAATCATCGTCCGGGGCACCATCGAACGGGAATTTCGATTTTCTACCTACCGTACGCAGCTTGTGACCGCAGAAATGTTCGACGGGCGCAAAGTCAACCTCCTTAACCTTCATCTTCTCTCCGCAGCCACCAACATGAAACTTCACGAGCTTGATTGTTGGCGCGAGCATGTCGAGAACCACACTCTTCGCAAAATCGAACTCTCCTATTCTCTCGCCGGATTGAGACAATACGGCGCACACCCTCGCTTTCCCACCGTCGTCGCGGGAGACTTTAACGCGCCGCCCAACGATTCCGTGCATCGCATCATGCGGAAGGAATTCACCGACACTTTTGCCACCGCCGGAACTGGTTGGGGTAATACCTTTCATTGGAAAACTCCCTTCAATCGTTCCCTGCCTCTTCTCCGGATCGACTACATTTACTGCTCCGACAAGTTTATCCCTGTTCGCTCGAGAACCTTCACACGCCCGAAAACCGATCACCGCATGGTCGTGGCTGATTTAGTCTATCGCTAGAGTTTTAAAAATCAGTGTCCGGGCGGCGTTTCCGCACCGGGACACGCCCTCCCCGCGCGCGGCGCATGGGCTCGAAAACGTGATCCGCGCCCGTTGATTTAATCTCCGAAATCATTGCCATTAATTCCCCCAACCTTCCCTTGGGCCATCCCCGCTCGGCAAACCACGAATAGTACTCCGGGGGCAGGTCCGTCAGCGGAACACCACGGGGCGGATAGTTGTCCGGACCGTATTTGCCAAATGGCATGTAGGCTTCGGATATCTCATGAAGAAGATTCCGAAAGTCTTCGCGGTCGATCTCGGTAAAATTCATGGCTTCTATCTGGCTTGCATCCGGCCAGAACATTCCTAAAGTGCACGCAGAAGCCAATAAAAACATGGAAAGTCACAATCCTTACGCCAGTCCATATTCGGTCGCCCAAGCTCCTGAAGCCATTCGGACCGAATTTTATCAAAAAACCTACCTCCACCTCGCAGGGGCCGTCGGAGCCTTTATCGTCATCGAGGCCATGCTTTTCGCCATTCCGGGTATCGATGACTTTGCATTGAAGATGATCGGCAGCGGAATGTCCTGGCTGGTTGTTCTGGGACTTTTCATGGGGGCTTCCTGGCTTGCAACCAAATGGGCCACTTCCGATACCAGCCGTGGGATGCAATATGCGGGGCTCGTACTTTACGTGGTCGCCGAGGCAATCATCTTCCTCCCCATCCTCCTGATGGCCGTTCGTTACAGTGGGCAACCTCAATTAGTCGGGCAGGCCGGGATCATCACCCTGGGACTCTTCACAGGCCTCACCTTCCTAGCATTCACTACCAAAAAGGATTTCTCATTCCTCGGCGGAATGCTCAAAGTCGCCGGCTTCGTTGCACTTGGTCTGATCGTAGCCTCCCTTTTGATTGGCTTCAATTTGGGCATCTGGTTCTCCGGGGCCATGGTTCTCATAGCAGGCGGCTCGATTCTTCATCAGACCAGCAGTATCATTCACCACTATCGCCCTGACCAGCACGTTGCGGCTTCGCTTGGCCTCTTCGCCAGCGTCGCCCTCCTGTTTTGGTATGTCCTGCGCATCCTCATGGCGTTTTCCTCCAGCGATTAAGCGGTATTTTGTTTTACCTCCAAGAACCCGGACACGGCTCGTGATCCGGGTTCTTTTGTCTCTCTGAGATCCGTTTTTGACAACTTATCCCTTTTACCTCTAAACTCTGGCACACCTATGAACACCACAAACATCCTTCTCGGAACGACATCCATCTTGATCGTCGTTGCCTTTGCCCTCTCCTTTGGGGGCTTTAACGATGGCCGCAACAGTAAATCCAGTAAGACCGAACTTGCTGACTTAAAAACCGAGATCGAAAAACTGGCCGCTGAAAACCGAGCTCTTGAACTAAGCCACCTGCGGGCCACCCGCTCGAACTATCAAAGCACTGCCGCTCCGGTCAACACTCCGACGCCCCTCCCCATTGCACCCGGACCAGCTGTAACTTCCACTCCCGACCCGGAAGCGCTCGATAAAATCAAAGAACTCGAGGACAAAAACCGCAAGCTCGAGGAAAAAGCCCTGGCTCTCGAAGAGGAAAACGACCGCGCCAACGAAGAGCGAAGACAAATCACGATCGAGCAAAACATGAAGGCCAAAAAAGTCCAAATGGCCATGGACATGGGGACCGTCAAATCGGCAAACAAGGAACAAGCCATCGTTATTTACGAACCATCCGCCAGCGCTCCAAGCTTCCAGCCTGGTCGCGTTCTCGCGATCCGACGCAACACCGGGATCATTGGAACGATTGTAATCGAACGACTCGATGCCAGCGGACAGTATATCGCCACCATGAGACCTCACGGCTACTCACCCGATGGTTACCCGGACATCCAACCCGGAGATACCGTCATCGTCGATCCAAACGGCTAGCCCTCTTTCCCTTTACCCAAAGCAATTACAGGCCCGGATCTCTCCGGGCTTTTTTTGTGTCCACGGAGAGATTGTCTCGAGACCGCCTGAGCGATCCTTACCGGAAACCATCGATCAATTTGTAATTACCGGATTTGGAGCACATTCTCAATCTCCTCTCATATTTCGTTCAACTCTCACTCTTTAGCCTCATGTCTTGTGACTGGAAACCCGGCCCAACCGGGCCAAATACATTCATCCAGAATTACATCATCAGTGAAATAGGCCGGCAACTCGACGAAACGACCCTCAAGAGCTTACAATCCCCTTTCAAAACCTCTCGTTTGATGAACTTATCGTGCTTGTCGAAGTAATTCATCATTCATTCCCAGAAAGCACCGAGGCGACGGCATCAGTCACCACTCTCGCAAGGGAGATTTGGAATTGTGAAGCAAAGCTCTTTTAATTTCACGTGATTCTCAGCGGATAGAGCAATGACGATCGATTCAACAATATGTCCCTGAAACACCTTGCCAAAATCGATCCGGAAAGAGGTTGGAAAATCATGAACGCTTATTGCCTCGCTGACTATGGAGCAGGAAACGCTGGGTTTACACACAGAGCAGGTCTGCCCTTCTTCGAGGCCCTCCAAAACTATCACCCGGAAAAGGCCCGAATCTACTTTAAGCAAGTCGCCGAGCACCCGCGCACTGAAACTGGCAACTTAAAATCCCACGCCTTCTCAGATATTCTCACGGGAGTGCCCCACCCCGAAGAAGCGATCTCACCCATCCACTGGGTTCGAGAGGAAAAATTGGTTTAAAGACTCATCGGCTTTCTTGATCCTTGTCCCTCCAGGCACTTCATAAAAATCACCCCCAATGATTTGGATGCCCAACGGGCAATTGCTTACGCTCTGACAACCCTCACCCAAATTTCGCCTGCAACTGAGGAAGGGTGGCTGATTGAAAGCAGAGGAAATGGCAGCCGCCCGAAGGCACCCCACCGCTTACCTCCTCGGTATTTGTCGAGGCACAGGGCAAGATTTGGAGTCAGCCTTTAAATTCATCGCCATACCCACCCCGGCGAAGGCACCCTTGAAGACCTGTTCAACAGCTACTTCACGAAAACCGGCGACCAACAGGAAAAGCTCTTAAAAAGTTGTGGATTAGGTGAATCGCTGTCACCACTCTTTTGTCAAACCATATTGCCCTGCCAAATCGAGAAGCTCTTCGCGCATCGGCCACTCATCGGGGCGTTCGCAAGGCCCCTCATGACGTTGACTGGCCCCTTTCAGCATCATGCAGCCGGTGTTGTCCCCCATCTTACGAATGGCTTCCACCTCTTCGGCTGAGAATTTGAAATCAGCAGGAATGGCCGCGTAGTCGCGAATCTTATCTTCAATCGGCACCGCATCCTCGCCAGCTTCCTGGATCACAGTCGGCACAACACATTTCACCGGATCTTGGGAGAGATTCCAGAGCGAGGCGAATTGAATCATGCTCAGCCCATGCTTCTCGGCAATCGCTCGCATCGGTTGCATCGCATCATTTCCCCGTTCGACCCAACCTTCCGGACGATATGCGCGGTGATCGCCCGGCCGGAAAACGTGACCCGGCTTCATATCGCCGTGGAAAAGCCCGCCGTAGTCAACCACGCGGGTCAAAATTTCGACCTGGTTGGCTCCCGCTGAATCCAAAACATGCTGGCCGGGCCAAGGCTCAAGCGGGTTCAGAATAATCATGGCCCAATCCAGGACCTCACCGAAATTCTCGAAGACGTGCAGGAGATCGAGGGTGAAGCCATTGGCCGGCCCTGGCGCAATACCAAGACGCTCCGAGAGCCCCTCTTCCTTGAGGGCATTCATTCCCTTCCACACAGCCTCGCTGGTGTAGCCGATCTCGTCCGGATTGTGCAGCATGACGAGATCGAAATGGTCGGTTTGACAATTCGTGAGCGAACTCTCACATGCCCGACGCAAAAAGTCGCGATAGCCCGACTCACCCCGCAAGGCCGGGTTAGTGAATCTTGGATATCCCTTGCTCCCCTCACGTTCGCCATCAATAAAATCATGCCCGAGCATTCCGACAAGGCAGTAGCTGTCGCGGGGATATTCAGAGAGCACCTCACCCAGTGCCGCGTCCGCTTTGCCCTGGCCATAAACATCAGCAGTCACAAAGGTCCGGATCCCTACATCATAAGCCACTCGGATACATTCCTGGTAGCGATCTTCATCGAGAACCTCGCCAAAGTGCATAAACCGTCCGCCGCTCCAGGTCCCGTAGGCTGTCCGTGTCAAATTCATGCCGTGAATAAGCGACAGCCGCGGTCATCTTGCAAGCTGGAGTTTTCTTGAAAACGGCGGAGGCATGGCTCGAGCCGCACATTCGAATTTGGCGGGGGCAATGACCGGAAAAAAAATCTATCTGAGATAGGGCTCTGCCGCAAAAAGCTCCAGCTTGGGCTTGAGGAGCGCAGCGATCTCATCTGCATCTTCAAGATTGAGTCCCCAGGCATTAACGAAGTAGATCTTCTTATCTTTGCGGGTGATGAAGGCAAACCCGGAGCGTTCGTTCTCGATGACTTGAAAAGCAAATTTTGATTGGTCACCCCATGAAAAAACATGATTGGCCTCCTCAAGACCCACATCGACACCGCTAAGACGATTGCCTAACTTTAACGCGCTCCATTCGGCAAGATACGAGGCCAGAACGTCACTCGACTTCCTCTCGACCGTGACGGTGCAGTTCAGAGAGATCAATTTGTCCGAATACAAGTAGGAAATCTGAATGGAACCATCGAGATACTTTTCACACTCCCATTCTTCAGTCCCGGTTGAGGGGTCAATCCAGGAGAAATCAGCAGCGTGGTCGACGGTCAGGATTGAGTCTTTTTGGGCCGCGTCCGGCTCGAAATCACGTGCAGTGAAGACAAAAAGGAACCCCGCCCCAACGAGGAGGACCAGCGAGCCCAAAGTCACCCCGATCACAATGAGCGCGGTCCGCCGCCGGGAAGACTGCGGAGCTTGTAACGGGATAGGAGGTGGGCCAAGCATTTGCGGCACCCTTTTGAACATGTAAAAACGATATAAAGCAACACTCTGTTGCACGGCGGACTCCCCACCATACACAAGTCAAATTACCACCCCCCTCTGATCTTGACCAGAAGAGGCTAACGAGTTCACAGTTCCGACGTGCGCCTATTTCTCCTCCTCGCTTTTCTTTTGCCAATTTTTCCATCCTGCACGGGAGTCTCCAGTGGCCCCGGGAACATGGGAAACCTGCCCACGATTAGCACCCGAAAAGCTCAAATCGAGGCCGAACCCCGGGGCGATTTCTACTACGGACGCCGCTATTTTGTGAAAAAAACACGCTTCTGGGGATATCTTCGCGAACCCGGCCAATCGGCGAAAAAGGCCAAATTGGTCGTTTTTAACGAATCACGGAAATTGAACCCCGACCGCCTCTCTGAAGCAGGGGGCAGCAAAAACTACGGATTTGACAACAATTACGAGTATCGGATTTATGGGCGATACACGGGACGTAAACTCTACGAACCCAATAGCAACCAATTCCTCCCCGAATTCCTCCTCACTGACTACAAACTCGTTTCAAAGAATCCAGGATGGCTCTTTTCCCCCTCAGATCGTTACTATCCCACCCGTCTCACCCTTCTTCCTCCGAGGTTCTGATCCCGACTTTGTGAAATATTTCACAAAGTCCTTGCGAGCCCCGAAGAACGAGAGTTTCATGCCCGTGTCTTAACATGAGCGAGACCACTATTTACGAGGCCCCGGATGCCGCGGCCGGCGCAGCAAAGGCCGTTACCGATTACCAAGCGGAGACCGACGATGTCCTCGGCGAAAAGATGGTCCTGAATATGGGCCCGTCACACCCCGCCACGCACGGAGTATTACGCCTTGTGCTGGAATTGGACGGCGAAATCATCGAAAAAGCAGAGCCTCACATAGGCTACCTGCATCGCGGCGACGAAAAGATCGCCGAGAACATGCATTACAATCAGTTCGTTCCCTACACCGACCGACTCGATTACCTCGCTCCACTCGCCAACAACGTCGCTTACGCCTGCGCGGTCGAGAAACTGATGGGTTGGGAATTGCCACCGCGCGGCCAGGCACTCCGTGTTCTTTGCTGCGAACTCGCCCGGATTTCTTCCCACATGCTTGGAGTCGGCGTCTGTGCCATGGATGTGGGAGCCATGACTGTCTTCCTTTACACCTTTACCGAGCGCGAGAAGATTTACAACTTCTGCGAACAACTCACCGGAGCCCGCTTTACGACATCCTACACCCGTGTTGGAGGCCAGATTCGCGATATTCCCGAGGGTTTGGATAAGAAAATCCTCACTTTCCTCGATGAGTGCGAAAATTCCATTAACGAGATCGCCGGGCTTCTGAACAACAACAAGATTTACCTCGAGCGCATGTGCGGCGTCGGCGTGATCAGCCGCGAGGACGCCATCAGCTACGGTATGACCGGCCCCAACCTCCGCGCCTCCGGAGTCGCCCGCGACCTCCGGGAAGACAGCCCATATCTCGGCTACGAAAAATACGATTTCGACATTCCCGTCGGCCAAAACGGGGATTGCTACGACCGTTACCTCATCCGGATGGAGGAAATGCGCCAGTCCATCAAAATTATCCGTCAGGTCCTTGACGATTTCCCCGGAGGTGAAATCAACGTGGGCGACACCAAGTCCACCCTCCCTGACAAGGAACGCGTCCTGATGTCGATGGAGGAACTCATCCACCACTTCATCGTAGCCACTCAAGGGATCGAGGCCCCTGCGGGCGAGGTTTATTTTGCCGCTGAGAACCCCAAAGGGGAACTTGGCTTCTACATTCATTCCAAAGGCGGCGGTGTTCCGAATCGTCTGAAAATCCGCGCCCCGTCCTTCGTCAACCTTGGCATCTGCGCCGAACTCCTCAAAGGCCATATGGTTTCCGACATCCCAGCCATCCTTGGCTCACTCGACTTCGTCATGGGCGAGTGCGACCGCTAAATCTCCGTCTAATTTTTCAACCTGATTTTTTTTAAGGTGAGTTCTAAAATTGAAGTCCCCCGTCCTCGCTCGATCGACCGGTCCAAGCTGAGCTACGTCCGTCTCCACGCCCCTGAAGTGCGCGAAGCGCCAAAGCCGCTTATGATCGACCGGAGTTCTGCGGCATACAGTAGTGCGCAACCAAGCGTTCTCGAAAAGAATGTTCACTCTCCCGTCACTCCCGGCGCGGTTCACTTTCCTCTTTTTAAGGTCACTCCATCGCTGCAAAAGGCAGCGGATAAGCGCATTGCCCAGTATCCCGATGACCAACGACGCTCCGCTGTTCTTCCCCTTCTACACGAAGTCCAGCACCGGCACGGTTTCATCAGCCCGGAGTCCATTGAATGGGTAGCCAAGAAACTCGACATCGCCGCGATCAAGGTCGTGGAAGTCGTCACCTTCTATCCCGGCTTCCGCCAAAAGGCTCCCGGCAAGCTCCACTTCCGGGTCTGCCGCACCCTCTCTTGTGCCATGGGTGGATCCTACGAACTCATGGCCAAGCTTTGCGAACTCACAGGAATCGATCGCGATTTGGCCGATGCTCACAAAGACCCGATTTCCGTCTCCCCTTGCGGGAACTACTCGGTCGAATACGCCGAGTGCCTGGCATCCTGCGGGACCGCCCCGGTCTGCCTCGTCAACGACGACTTCCACGAGGGCGTCACTCCCGAGAAGGCCGAAGGACTCATCGCTCAATACGAAAGCTAATTTTCACCACCCCAAAAATTTACCAAGCTCATGTCTGACATTACCTACCTCCCCGGCAAGGAACCTCACGAAAAGGAGCATCGTCTGATCTTCAAAAATGTTGATCGCAAGGGCTGGAATACCAAGATCAAAACCTACCTCAAGGAGGGTGGTTACGAGATGGCTAAAAAGGCGCTCAAGATGGAGCCCCAGGAGGTCATCAACGAGGTGAAAGCTTCCGGACTTCGCGGGCGTGGAGGAGCTGGTTTTCCTACCGGTATTAAATGGGGATTCATCCCACCGAATAATACCAAGCCTGTCTACCTCATTTGCAACGCTGATGAGTCAGAGCCAGGTACCTTTAAGGATCGCTACATCCTTCACCAGGATCCCCACCAGCTCATCGAGGGCATGGTAATCTCGGCCTATGCCGTCGGAGCCCACGTCGCTTACATTTACATTCGAGAGGAATTTCCCGAAGCAGCGATCACCTTGGAGAAAGCGATCGCCGACGCCAAGAAAAACGGCTTCCTGGGTAAGGACATTCAAGGGTCCGGATTCGATCTCGAAATCTACGTTCACCGCGGAGCTGCAGCCTACATCTGTGGAGAAGAAACCGGCCTCATCGAGTCGCTCGAGGGGAAGCGCCCTTACCCACGTATTAAGCCACCTTACTTCCCAGCAGCAATCGGCCTCTACATGGCCCCGACTATCGTGAACAATGTTGAGTCACTCTGCCACGTCGTCCATATTCTCCGCATGGGGGGCGAGGAATACGTAAAATTGGGGACTCCCCGGAATTCGGGAACCCGCATCGTTTGTGTTTCCGGTGATGTGAAAAACCCCGGCTTTTTCGAAATCGAAGTAGGAAAGGTCACCTTCGAGGAACTACTCTATGACATGTGTGGAGGCCCCAGGGACGGGCGCAAACTAAAGGCCGTCATTCCCGGAGGATCATCTTCCAAGATTCTCCGCTGCAATGAAACTTTCAAAATCGGACGCGGTGAAGACGCCAAGGAAATGACCTTCTGGCAACTCCCCCTCGACTTCGACACTCTGGCTGCAGCTGGCTCCATGGCGGGTTCCGGCGGAGTCATTGTAATGGATGATACCCGACGCATGTCCTGGGTCCTCAACAACATCACCCATTTTTACGCCCACGAATCCTGCGGACAGTGTACCCCATGTCGCGAGGGATCGACCTGGATGAAGAAAGTTTCCGACCGAATCGAAGACGGCAAAGCCACTCCAAACGACGTTCAGGTTCTCGAAGACATCGCTTATCAAATCGATGGAAAGACCGTTTGCGCTTTTGGCGAAGCCAGCGCATGGCCGGTTGAAGCCATGATTGACAAGTTCCGCGACGAACTCGTTGGCGAAACGTCGGACGAGAACGACACCCGCTCCGCCGAGCGAGTCGCTCAGGAGCAATTCCTCTCAGCCGTTCAATAAGTGAAATTTCTCTTCGGTTTCCTCGCTCTGGTCTGCACATCCTGTTCTCCCACCGTTTTCGTAGTCGATGAGGCTGGCCAACCGATCGAAGATGCCCGGGTAATTCCAATGAGCCGAGGTTTTGACTGGCCCGCCAAAATGACCAACGAGAAAGGCGGTGTTTTCGTTCACCAAGATGTCCCCGCCATCGATTCAGTGCGAGTCTCTAAGGAGGGCTACCGTTCCCACCCGCTCGTAAACTTCAACCTCCCAAAGCCCGTCACCGTGGTTTTGGAGCGCTAGATTTTCAAACAAAAGGTCCTCCGTTGGCAAAATTGCGGAGCTTGGACTTCACTCCGGGGATCCAAGCGCCATTTCCCCAGGCTGACCCACAATCCTTGGTTCACGGAACCATTACCAACCCCACTCCCGCGACGAGGGACACCAGATTGCACAACCATGTTACATCCCGGATCTTTATTCCAGAATGTTTTCGCCAATGGCCAATGAGAGAGCCCAGTGAAGAGAGCCCCGCTCCAAAAACTTAGATTACCTCCATACCGAGAACCTTCATCGCTCTGTCGAATTGATAAAAACAATCTGGCTATTGCTTGTTCTCCCTGGTAGCTCAGCCCATCTCGCAAACCTCAAGCGGGATGATTGTTCTTCCAGAGAATCCACCCCGCAATGTCCGGACAAGGGACACACAATAGAGCCGGCCGGATGACGCCAGTCGCTGTCTTTTAACTGCAAGTTTTTCATCACCTCTGTCTTCTTACCCGCTGCTTGATTATTTCATCGGCAATCACTGCCACGAGTAGAACCACCCCCACGATCAGGAACTCCATATGCGACTTCAACCAATCGACGAGGTTGATCATATTTTTCAAAAGCTGCATCACCGCCGTCCCGATCACGACCCCCACGATGGTTCCCTCCCCTCCACGAAGACTGCACCCACCCAACACCGCGGCCGCAATCGCGTAGAGCTCGTAGAAATTTCCAAAGTCACTCGGTTGGGCGGAGTTTCCATTTAAAATAAAGAGCAGCCCGCCAAGCGCCGCCAGCATTGAGCAAATAACATAAGATAAAATCACCATTCGGTCGGTATTAATGCCACTCAATCGAGCCGCTTCCTCATTGTTGCCTAGGGCAATCAGATATCGCCCCCAGATTGTCTTGTTCAAAAAGACCCAGGCTATCGCCGCGACGACGATCAAAATCACAAAGGGGTATGGAATCCCAAACTTGCTCGTCACCGAGATTGCTTCCGTTCCCCAACTCCGAAATGCTTCGTAATCACCGCCAAAACCCTGGGACTGATCCTCGGCAAGCCCCCGGGTCGCCCCTCGGTAAATCAGCAAACTACAGAGAGTCACCACAAAAGGCTGCAGCTTGAGCTTGGTGATGAGAAACCCGTGCCAAAGCCCAATGCACATCGAAACCACAATCGCCATCATAACGGCAGCTTCCGGTGACCAATCTTGCTTCATCACCAGCCATGGCACCCCGCAACCGACCAAGCAAACCACCGAGCCAATCGAAAGGTCGATCCCACCCGTGATAATCACAAACGCCACCCCGATTCCCAATAGCCCGTATAGGCCGGTCCGTTCGAGCAACTTCCCCTGATTATACCCCCCGAGAAAATTCTCCCCCAAGAAAGCCGTCGCTACGTAGATCACAATCAGGGTGATCAGGATACCTTTGATTTTTTTCATTTTATTCTGCTTCGTTGACGTTCCCTCCTGTCGCCAATTCCATGATGGACTCTTCACTAAAATTCTCGCGAGCCAACTCTCCCGTAATCCGCCCTTCGTGCATCACCAACGTTCGATCCGCCATTCCCATAATCTCCTCCATCTCGCTGGAAACAAAGAGAACCGCCATTCCCTCGCTCGCAAATCTCTCCATGAGCAGGTAAATCTCCTCCTTCGCCCCGATGTCGATCCCTCGGGTCGGCTCATCGAGAAGCAACACCTTGGGCTTCAATGCCAACCACTTGGCGAGAACAATCTTCTGTTGGTTTCCTCCTGAAAGAAAACGAAGCAGCTGCCACGAACCGGGAGTCTTCACACTAAGAGCAGCCGTCATTTCCGCCACCAGCTCTTCCTCCTTACTCACGTTTACAAACGGCCCTCGGGCTGCGTGCCGGAGCGAGGCCAGACTCATGTTCTCCTTAACCGCCATATCAAGGATGATTCCCTGTCCCTTCCGGTCCTCCGGCACCAGGGCAAGCCCTCGCTCAAGCGCTTCCCTCGGCGAGCGCGGCAATCCTTCCCGACCGCCCACCGATACTTCGCCTGACAACGCAGGCCGTGCGCCAAATAAGGCAGACAACATCTCACTCCGGCCTGCTCCCACCAGACCGGCCACCCCCACGACTTCACCCGCCCGCACTTCAAACCCGAGTTCATTCGATGGGTGCTCCTCCGTCCGCAACCCACGAACCGAAAGCGCCACTTCTCCCAACTCATGTTCCGTCCTTTGATAAAACTGCGAAACATCACGCCCCACCATCATTCGTACCATGGCATCATGATCCACCTCATCCCGCTCCAGCATTCCCGCGTTCTCTCCATCACGAAACACCACCACTCGGTCAGCCAACTCCTTGACCTCTCCTAGCCGATGGGAAATATAAATCACGCTCACTCCACTCTCCCGAAGCTCGCGGATCACGTCAAAGAGGCGCTCGGATTCGCTCATCGACAAACTCGACGTCGGCTCATCCATGATGATCACCTTGGCCTCGGTCGAGAGCGCCTTCGCAATCTCAACCAACTGCTGTTTGCCAAGCGTCAATTCGCTCAGTAGAGTGTCTGGCGACACCTCGAGACCGACCACCTCCAACACTCTCTTCGCTTCCCGCCCAATTGCTCCTTGGTCAATCCAACCAAATTTCCCCGGCTCACGCCCCAAAAACATGTTGGCCGCCACCGTCAGGTTATCCGCCAAATTCAGCTCCTGGTGAATCAAGGCAATCCCCGCTTTCTGGGCGTCCTGCACGTGCGCAAACCGAACCACCTTTCCGTCGACCAACAACTCCCCCTCATCCGCGGGCTGAACCCCGGCGAGAATTTTCATGAGCGTGCTTTTCCCCGCCCCGTTCTCCCCAATGAGAGCCACCACCTCGCCAGCGTTTACCCACAAGTCCACGCCCGAGAGAGCGACAACCCCCGGAAAGAGCTTCTTGATTTTTCGAACCTCCAGAAAAGGCTCTTCCATCACTTTCCAAGCTTGAAATTCAGGTCAGTCCAAAAAGTCTCTAGGTTATCCTTGCGAATTTGGCGTGCCGGAATATCGATAATTTTGTTCTCGGGAATGACTGAGGTATCGCCATTAACGAGGGCATGAAGGACCCTGATGGAGCGGTTTCCATACTCATACGGATCCTGAACCACGGTCCCGTGGACCGTGCCATCCTTGATCGCTTGCAGAGTGACCTCATCCTCATCAAAACCAACGACCTTGACTTCCCCGATCCGCCCAGCCTGCTTCAATGCCTCTAAAATGAGCGGTGGATTGTAGGCAAAAAGTCCCACCATGGCAGCGACCCCTTCGTGTTTGGTCAGCATATCTTCCACGTTGGCCTTTCCTTTCGCCCGGTCAAATTGATCAGTCAAAGTCGCAAGCACGGTGTATTTTTCACCAATCTGCGACTGCCCCGGAGCGTCGAAACGGCTGGGATCCTTACCACGGTCAAGGAGACAATCAATCACGCCCTGACGACGGCGCTTCGCATTATCCTGCTCAAGTCGGCCGATAAAGAGAACGACCTCTCCTCCCTCGGGAATCGCCTCCTTCACCAACTCACCGCACATCCAGCCTGCATCATAATTGTCCATCCCCACGTAAACCTGACGCTTACTCGTTGGAGCATCGGTATCCATCGTGATCAAAATGGATTCTTCAGCCACCTCATCGTACAAGCCCGCCTGGTTGACCGGATCGATAGCGGCCACGGAAATCCCATCCACTCCCTTTGCCAGCAGATCCTCAAGCTTGGACCTCTGATCGTCGCCCGATGATGGCATCAGCACCTCGACCTCCACTCCCAGCTCTTCCCCAGCATCCTCCCCGCCTTTCTTGCAAATATCCCAAAACGAAGCAACCCCGGTAGTGACCAGAGCATAGCTCTCTTTTCCTCCGTCTTTCTCTCCACAACCGGAGAATGCGAATGCGCCAAGCGCTGCCGTGCAGGCCACAAGTCTTTTCATAATGCAGGAATCAAACCCTGCCACTCGTGAAGGGACCAGCAGAAAAACACCTGATCTCTTCCGTAGGCAAACAACGAACTCGATTTCAAAACTCAACTTTCCACCCATAGTTGAAATTCCGAGACCTTAGTAAATCTCCATCAAATTTCGTTTATTCTGTTTTAAAGAACGTTTTTCCCCTGAAGATATATTGGATGGATTAATGATTTCCGACTTCTTCTCCTCGCGTCACATGAATTCACCCATGCTTGCAAACATCGCCACCACCATTCACCCCGCGTTTATTATCGCCGGGCCACTCCTCGTCCTCGCCTTCTAACTCGTTCCAGACCACGTCTCAAATTCCATTGCCCGGCGTTTCGCCAGAAATGCCTCGATCGCCCCCATTGGGGCTTTTGTCCTCGCCTGCGTTTCCATCATCGGCCTCGCCATCTCGGAGCAGTGGTCATTCGCTTCTCCGGCAATTCCCTCGCCTGAGCCCTCAATCAAGGCTGCTTTGCCCGCTGGATGTGCCTCACCGTCGGGTCGGTTCTCATCCTGACAATTTCCGGAAACTTTTTAATGTTTACCGTGGCCTGGATCGACACCAGCCTGAGCCTTCACAAACTCCTCAGCTTCTACTCGGACCGGCCCGCGGCCCGACTTTCCACCAATAAAAAGCTCATGATCAGCCGCCTCGGTGACGCCTCCTTCATCGGAGCCCTTTCCGCGACCTACCAATGCTTCGGCAACTGGAAATTCTCCAAAATCTTCTCAGCCAGCGAGATCGCCCGCGCTCAGAGCGAAAACGCCAACTGCGTCGGACTTTCCGCCATTCTCCTCGTGATTGGAGCCCTTCTCAAATCCGCATAATTTCCCTTCTACAGCTGGTTAACCGATTCGATGGAATCCCCCACTCCAGTCTAGACCCTGATTCACGCCAGATTGTGAACGAGGGAATTTTCCTCGCCGTTCGCTTCAGCCCCATCATTGCCTTCTCAACAGCCTCGCTCAACGCACTCGCCTTGGTCGGATCCTTCACCGCCCTCTTCGCCATCGAAGACGAAGGCAAATCCACCTACTAAATCCAATCCAACGGCAGCTGGAAGAAGATTACCGCTTAGACTCCTCCGCTTATCGAAACTGCCCTACCTCCTCGGAGAAATGATAACCCGCGCTGGCAAGGCGTTCGGTGAGCGATTTTTCATCCAACCCGTGGGTTTTGCAAAGATCATCGAGCGAACTTGCATTGTTGCGCAACGCGGTATTCACGAGACCGACGAGGAGGTGAGGATCCATCGTTTCGAAGGATTTGAGATTCATACCGGAGCGGTGAATAAGCTCGAATCGGGTTGACAGCGAGCGCTTTTTCCGGATAAAGACCGCCCCGTGCGGCGTCGGTAACGTCGCACCCCGAACTTTAAGGGCATCCCATGAAAAAAGACATCCATCCTGATTACCATCCCGTAATCTTCCAAGATATGACCACAGGTCACCGTTACATCACCCGATCCACCGCGAAGTCTGATAAGACTGAGGACGTCGATGGTGTTGAGCATTTCGTCATCTCGATGGGCCTCACGGCTGATTCACACCCCTTCTACACTGGTCAAAGCACCTTTGTTGATACAGAGGGTCGCATCGACAAGTTCCAGAAGCGTTTCGGCACTGTGCGTCGTGCCAAAAAGCCCACCCGGGCCCAAGGATAAAGACTTCTGTTTACCACACTTTCAAAAAGGCGACTCTTCACAGAGCCGCCTTTTTTGTTTACACCCTTACCCCATGGACGAATCTGTCGAAAAACTCCTCCCCGCCATCGAGGAACAATTGAACTCGCCCGAGACTCCTTACGTGCGCGAAGCCTTTGATCGAATTCTCACCGAACCCGATATCGAAGAAGATGAGGCCAAAGCGATGCTCGCCTTCTGCCTCGCCGATGAAATCGAAGCCATGATGGCCGACGAGCGCGAGTTTGATGGCAATCGCTACCAGATGCTCCTCACTCTTCTCCCCGTCATGTCAGAGGGAAGATAGTCTCTTCTATCCCCCTAATGAGCTTGCCCTCCCACTTTTTTCGCCATTCCGGTCTGTTCCGACGTAAAGCAACCACCGTTTTGTCTAAAACCCCAAATTCCGCCCTACCTCATTCCCTCAGATCAATCCGATTTAAAAGACTCCCAAATCGAGGCCTTACTTAAGCCTTCCCCCCCAAGAAAACCCAGCCACCTTTAGCCAATCCGTATTAGAAAGGAGAAGGCAATTCTGACCAAGGACCCCGATATCCGCACCACTTAAACGGTTTCTCCCAAAACTTCATAAATAAGGTTTCGGCATTCATCAAAAATTCAAAGAAAATGGAGCTCGAAACTACTCCAAAATATCAGGGCTTACACCACGGTTCGTTCATCAGTCTCATCGCCTTCGGCACTATAATCTTCATAGTCGTCCTTATTTCTCCCAAGTGAAAACAAATCCACCAACTTCGACCCTCAATTTAGCCACTCTGCTCCAATTCGGACCCCAAGCTCCACCACCTTTTTCTTGTTGTCCTCCTTGGCAGCTCCTGCGCGGAAAAGCCACTTCTGAACGCACCCTTGTTGCTGGCTTCCGTCGATCCTAAAACGTCGTATCCCAGATTCACTGACTTACGAGGCTGAATCGCCTAAGGGGGATACCTCTCCCCTGCCGCTTTATTGATATCGCCAGACTGGCCAACGAGGAGATCCCGGCCTCCAAGATCTTTCTAAAGTCGGAGCCAGAAGGAGAAAGGATTACACGAGAACCAGGCTTGTTCCAGCCAGCCATCCCCCGGCAAGGCCTCATTGGCCGACTTTCCCGTCCAACCTCATCACAACACTTAATAAATTGCACTTTCTCCCGTGGAGAATCCGGCCTAAGCTCTCAACCTCATGGGCATCTTTGACAAACCACGGCTCAAGCGTGCTTCGAAAGGACGCGACAATCTTCCCGACGATCTCTGGACCAAGTGCCCCGACTGCGGGGAATTGCTTCACACCCTGGATCTCAAACAAAACGACCTTGTTTGCACCAATTGCTCCCACCACTTCCTGATGGGCGCCTATGATCGCTTCAAACTCATTGCAGATGAAGGCTCCTTCGAGGAGACGGAGCGCGAACTCATTTCAACAAATCCCCTCGAGTTTTCGAATTACGCCGAAAAAACCGAACTCCTCCGTGCCAAAACTGGCCTCAAGGACGCCGTAGTCACCGGCAAGCTCGAAATCGGAGGCAATCCGGCCATGGCCGCGGTCATGGACTTCAAGTTCTTTGCCGGCTCAATGGGTTCGGTCGTGGGGGAAAAAATCACCCGGGCTATCGAAAAAGCCACCGCGGAAAAGCGGGCCATCCTGATCTTCTCTTCGTCATCCGGCGCACGTATGCAGGAAGGGATGCTCTCCCTCATGCAGATGGCCAAAACCTGCGGAGCACTCGCTCTTCATTCCGAAGCCAAACTCCCTTACATTTCCATCTTCACCCACCCGACCACCGGTGGCGTGACCGCTTCCTTTGCGACGATTGGTGACATCAACATCGCCGAGCCAAAGTGCATGATCGGCTTTGCAGGACCACGCGTGGTCAAGGAAACGACCCACCAAGATCTCCCTCCCGGATTCCAGACGGCCGAGTTCATGCTCGACCACGGCTTGGTCGATGCCATCGTGCAACGTCGCGATCTTCGGCGTAAATTGTCGCAGTTTCTGGACTACACCATGCCCGCCAAGTAGCCGCTAACGCTTCCCTAGCACCCGGGGATGGCTAGTGTTGCCAAAGCGATCCACCGCGCTCACGGCCACGGCATCAGGCATCCCATTCAAGATCATCTTGGTTCCTCGAGTGATCGAGCTCAGTCGCCACTTCCGGCCGACGCGGACCTGGATCGCGTATTGCGAACACCCCGGCACCGGGCTCCAAACAACATTCAGATTCCCCTTCGACCCGGCCGCCAACACCTTCGGAGTTTTTGGAAGCTTGCGGTTCACCCAAGACATGGGAGGAACCAAGGCCGGCTCCTGATAGAATTTCTTCACAAGCTCGTTGCTGATTCCGCCCTTGTTTGCCATCAGCGACTTCATACTCCAAAAAACATGCCCAACGTAGTTGCTTCCAAGCGTTCGCGTAAGGGAAACTTGATTCATAATCTCGCTGGCAGGTCGCCCCGGATCTTCGCTGGAGTTGATCCGTGCCGCGGCAATTCCCGGCCAAACCGGACGCGTCCCCTGTGACCTCCACCAGGCGAGCAACCGACTAAAGCTCTGCGGGCTTTGGATCCGCCAATAGAGCTGGGGAGACAAATAATCACACCACCCCTGCTGCAACCATTTTCGAGAATCGGCCGCCAAATGATGGTAGGCGTCAATCGTGGCCGTGGTTCCCGCAGGAACTCCCGGACGCCAAATTCCAAACGGACTGATCCCAACGCGAACCCACGGCTTCTTCGCCTTCACCTGGGAATACATCGATTTCACAAACCCATCGGAGGCCGCACGTCGGGCCGTCGGCGTTTTACCGTCTGGAAATTCCTGCTTAGCACGCCCCTGCAGATCAACATCGGGGTAAGGATAAAAATAGTCGTCGATGTGAATCCCATCAACATCGTATCGATTGACCACGTCCATGATCACCGAGAGTGCACGGTACTGCGTAAATGCATTGGATGGGTCCATCCATTTGTAACTCTTAAAATCCCGAATCACCGAGGGATGGGTCTTCACGACATGGTTTTGGGCCGTGGGAATCTTACTGTTTGGCAAGGCTCGAAACGGATTAAACCAGGCATGAACTTCGATGCCCCGCGCGTGCGCCTGCTGGATGCAATAGGCCAAAGGATCATAGCCCGGCGAACGTCCCTGCGTCCCACTGATCCAGTGACTCCAAGGCTCAAGCCGTGATTGATAAACTGCATCGGCATTGGGACGGACCTGAAAAATGATCGCGTTCATCTTCATCGACGCCATCCGATCAAGAATTGCTCTCATTTCGGCCTGCTGGGTATCCGCTCCCATTCCCTTTTGCGAAGGCCAATCAATATTGTAGACGCAAGCCACCCAGGCCGCGCGAAATTCGCGGGGCACCATCGGTGCAACTTCGTTGACCGGAGTGTATTGTTGGGCGTGCGAAAATCCGGAAAACAGAAGGCTGAAAAAGAATATCCGAAATATCATACCAAATCGTTGTCAGGCCGCGCGGTTTCTCAAGACAAAACCCGATCAACCAGCATCGGCAGCGCTTTCCCGCCGACCTCTGCCATCAAAAAGACGCCTGAGGCATGAACACACCATTACCCGGAGAAAGGCCAGGCCGCCGGCCGCCTTGTGATCGCCTACTCAAATGATCTCTATTCGATGACGCCCCGTGGCATTGACCAGATCACAACGAGAGTCAAGCAAGCTTCTCAATGGACCAGCCCTCTCCCTCATACCTTAACTCATGCGTGACACAATCCAGCCGATCCTCCGGCTCATGGGTGATATAAAGAATCTGGGTAAGCTTCGTCGACGCAATCCGGTCAATCACCTCCAAAACCAGGGCACGATTGATTGGATCTAGACCCTGACAAGGTTCATCAAGAACCAGAAGCGGCGGACGTTTCACCAAAGCCCTAGCAACGAGGAGCAATCGTTGCTGACCATAGCTAAGAGATTGGAACGGTCGATCCGCCCACGGAGTCATCCCCACCAATTCAAGCCACATCCCCGCAACTTCCCAATGCCCAGGCGCTACATCCTGATAGATGCCAACACTATCGAAGAATCCTGACGCCACGATTTGCAGGGCATTAAAACTCACGCGATGCTGTTGATGAAGTGATGGCGAAACAATTCCAACATAGCGTTTGATATCCCAAATCGACTCGCCCAGCCCGCGGCGCATCCCCATTACGGTCACGTCGTTGGAGTAACACTGCGGATGATCGCCCGTGACCAGATTCACAAGGGTCGATTTCCCGCAACCGTTGGGCCCGGAGATCTTCCAATTCTGCCCGCTCTCAACCGTCCAATCGAACTCTGAAATAATCTCTCGTCCACCATGCACCACGGTGACCTTCTCCATGGAAACCAACTCTCCCGGAGGCGGAGCAATCGATTCCCCATCGGGTAAAACCAATCCACTTTCACCAAGCCCCATCAACTGTTGAAAGGCCTCATTCCGGACCAACTCTTCGAGCGACCCACTCAGAATCACCCGTCCATCCTCGACACAGCAGACATCGCCCGCCAGGCCCGCCAAATCACTCAAACGATTGGTAACCAAAATCAGATCACACCCGTCCAACAATTCCCGCAAAGGCTGCCGAAACGCCTGATCCAGCCCATCAAACGGCTCATCAAGCACGAGAAGCTTCGAATTTTGAGCCAAGGCCCGCGCCAACATGAGCCGACGCCGCTCACCGGTCGACAAGGTCAAAAAACCTTGCTCAATAATTTCGGATAAACCCAACGCCTCCGCAACCTCCTCCAGCTTCCTGCCATCGGAGCAAACCTCTTCGATCAGCTCGCGCACCGAGCGACCAAAATCGATCCGATCCAAAAATTCGCTGTCGTCCTCCCGAATCTCCCGCTCGAGAAGCTCGTTCTCGAGCTCGAAAGAAACCAAAAATCCTCCGTGTTTTTCGGCCAGATTGGCGGCGAGAGTCGTCTTACCGGATCCATTGCGCCCGACAATCCCCAGGCTCCGGCCCGGTTTGATTTCAAACTCACTCACCGTTTTCAAAACGCCCGGGATTCGCTTCCTTCCATACTTCCCAACAGGCCAGAAAACCCGGCGCAAAATCCTCCGGCACCGCCTTCACCCATTCCTCGATCTGGGACATCCCAAACCATTCCCCATACTCGATCTCCACACACGGGAAGCGAATCCTCCCCTTTGCCAAAGTTGCATAGAGTCTTACATGTTCCCATCCGGTATTGGCGTGCGCCCCCAGCTTGCCGACCTCACGCAAATCGTGACCCGCAAGACCGAGTTCCTCCTCCAATTCACGCGCGGCACAAGCATCGTATTCTTCGCCGGCATCGACATGGCCGGCTGCGCTCGAATCCCACAGCCCGGGACAGTTGTCTTTCAAACGAGAACGCTTCTGAAGGAAGATCTCACCCTTTTGATTAAGCGCAAAAATATGAACCGCGCGGTGCTTCAAACCATCGCGGTGAATGACATCACGCCGTTCGCTACCGACGACATGATCGTCCCCGTCAACGACCGCCAACATTTCACCGTCGCCCTGCCCTTCTTCCTTATGGAAAAACGGATCCACCTCCCGGGTTAAGGCAACCCAATCATCGAGACTCAATTCCTCGGCCCGCGCGGTCGGTGAAAACTCCAGCTTCTCACAAACCTTCTCCCAGTCGACATTGTCGGGCAGGTTCTTGCGCAACTGCTTGCGACGCTGCGCAAAACCTCGTCGCACCAATTCATCAAACAATCGCCGGTCATGCACCGGCAACGCGGCCTGCCGGGGCTCCAAAGTCATCACGGTCGAGTCGATCATGGGCCGCGGAATGAAACTGCTAGGAGGAACCACCTTAACGGGTTCCCCCTGCCACTCGCATTGCATGCGAAGAGTCAGAACTCCGTAATCCTTACAACGCGGGCCAGCCAAAATCCGGCCGATCATTTCCTTCTGCAGCATGAGCACCGCCCGCTTGAACGGAGACGGCCCCTTTAGGAAATTTCGGAGAATCGCTCCTCCCGCGGAATAAGGAAGATTGCCCAGAAGCTTTATATTCTTGTGGGCAAAAAACGGACGAATATCAATCCGGACCGCATCGTGATTGATTACCGTCACTTCGGGGCTGTCTGCAAATTTTTTGGTCAGATACTCCGCAAGGCGACGATCATACTCCACCAGAATGACGCGTGCCACTTTGCCCACAACATGCTCCGTGAGAGCTCCAGTTCCGGGCCCCACCTCAACAATGGTATCCTCCGCTTGGAGATTTAACTGGCCCACAATCCACTCGGCGGTATTTTGATCGACGAGAAAATTTTGCCCCAATCTTTTCGAGGGAATCACCCCGGCCTCATCGAGGACCTCTTTCAGTTCGCTTGCGGTCACGCTCCCTTTCAATTGCCGGAACCCCGAATGTCCACTAAAAAGGGATCCAGCCGTGACTCTCGCCACCGTCATTACCCTGATTCGCCTCACCCTCATTCCGGTTTTTGCCTTGATTGCGGTGCGATACGGACGATCGGTTGACGCCGGATCGGCGGACGAATCACTGCGATGGCTCGCGGTCGCAATTTACACTCTGGCCTCGGTCCTTGACGGAGTTGATGGCTGGATCGCCCGGCACTTTAACCAAAAGTCGCTCACCGGAGCCATTCTGGACCCCATTACCGACAAAGCCCTTCTCATGAACGGCCTCGTCACTGCCACCTTTGTGAACTGGGGAATCGATTGGCATCTACCCATTTGGTTCATCATTCTCGTAATCGCCAGGGATCTCGAAATCATCGGAGGAATCCTGATTCTTTACCGCATCAACAAAAAAGTCCCCATCGATCCCCACTGGACCGGAAAGGTTTGTACCGTCACTCAGATGATTGCGATGGGCTGGATCATGCTGAAATTCACTCAGATCGACCTAATCTACCCGACAATCCTGGCAACAATCTTCACCATTTGGTCTGGTTACGAATACTACATGATGGGATATCGCCAGCTTCCCAAGAAGTCGCGTTCCTAGTTCTTGAATTTTTCTCCCGAGCAGCCAGATTGACAGCGTGCCTTTCCTGGAGCTGCAAGATCTCAAGACCCATTTTCCCGTCCGGGGCGGCGGCTTGATTCCCAAAACCACTGAAACTATCAAGGCGGTTAACGGAGTTTCCTTTGAAATTGCGAAGGGCGAAATTCTTGGTTTGGTGGGCGAATCCGGCTGCGGAAAATCCACTCTCTCGCGAACCGTGATGCAACTCCAGCCTGCCACCAGCGGCACGGTCACGCTCGACGGCGAGGAACTCACCTCGCTTCCCAAAAACGAGGTACGGAACCGACGCCTCGATTTTCAAATGATTTTTCAGGATCCTTATGCGTCCTTGAATCCGCGCATGACCGTTTTCTCGACTCTCGCCGAAGCAATCTGCCAACGTCACCCAAAACTCAAGAAGGATAAAAATCTGACCAACAAGGTAATTGAACTCATGAGCACTGTTGGACTTGATCCGCGCTTCATGAAGAAATATCCCCACGAGTTTTCCGGCGGACAAAGACAACGGATCGCAATAGCCCGCGCGCTCGCACCCGAGCCCAAGTTGGTCATCGCCGATGAACCGGTTTCCGCACTTGATGTTTCCATACAATCGCAGATCCTAAATCTCCTGCTCGACCTTCGCGACAAACTCGGGATCACCATGATCTTCATTTCCCATGACCTCTCGGTGGTCCGCTACTTTGCAGACAATATCGCGGTGATGTATTCTGGAAAGATCGTCGAATACGGCGAAGCTGATGAAGTCTTCTTAAATCCAAAGCATCAATACACCCGCAAACTTCTCTCCGCGATTCCTCACCTCAAGGAACAAGCACCAGCGTAACTCTCAGAAAAAACAATATCATGGACCCCGGCATATACAAAATCATTCACTTTGTGGGACTCATCGTCCTCTTCCTCGGCATCGGCTCGCTCATTACCGCTGATCCCAAAAAGCCGTCGGCTTTTCGTATCCCCGCGATGATTCACGGCATCGGTCTCCTCCTGATATTGATCAGTGGTTTTGGCTTGCAGGCCAAGTTAAAGCTGGGCTTTCCAGTCTGGATGATCAGCAAACTCGTGATCCTCATTGCACTTGGAGGATCCATCGCTTTGATTAAGCGCAAGGTCCTTCCTCCGGCTGTGGTTTATCTGCTCGCGATTATCCTTGGGGGAATTGCCGCCTACCTTGGCTTCTCCAATTCGGTCCTTCTTCGTCCGTGAGGCCGGGCTAGTTCGCCTCCTCCTCTTTCAATGGAGGTGGTGGCGGAGGCGGCGACACCGTATCCTCACCACTTGAAGCTGGGAAAACGGCGTCACGCCAGATCTGCTTGCCGATGTTTGCCTCCACTTGGTTTTCCTCTTCGGAGAGGACCTCGACGCCCTTCTCAAAGACAAGCCCGGCTTCTCCGTTCTTGGTGATCTTATTTCCCATGATCGAAACGGATTTACTTCCGTGATCGAAGAGCACTCCTCCAAGAAAATTCTCGTGAATCTGACAGTCCGCAACAGTTACCCCATTCGCTCCCGAGAAGTAAATTCCCACCTCGCGATTCTTCTCGCTTCGCGTCGTTTTTACGCTGATCGCCGTCATCGGCTTGATCGCAAAAAGTCCATTCCGGCCGTTACCGGCCAAAACCGAACCACTCACCGAACCACTCGCTCCGTCCCAAAAATCAACTCCATGGTGCAGGTTTTTTTCGCTGGTTACCTTGATCAAATCGACACTTGAACCTTCACCCGTAACCGAAATCCCATCCCAACCAGAATCGGAGATCTTGCATAAGGACAAAGTCGCCTTACCGCCATTAAGCACCGCAATGCCATGGCCGCTGGCCCGCACCACCGAGAGATCCTCGCCTTCCATCATTCCACCATCAACGGCCACCGCGGGAGATCGCTCATCATCGTTCACCAGCCCCGAGTGGCGCAACGTCAGAGACGCCACCCGGACATCCCTCGTATCCTTTGGAACGGTAATCACAGCCCCCACATCGGCGGGACATTCAATGATCGTGTCCACCCGGCTTTCCCCGACGATTTGCACTCCATCCGGCACCACCAGTGATTCGCGATAAACCCCCTTCGAGACAAAGACGCGATCGTTCTTCTTGGCTGCTTTCAGGGCGGCGGAAATCGTCTCATGATCCTCGGGGACCTTGACCATTTTTCCGTAGGAAGCCATACGCTTGTAAAGCTCGCGATTCGCCTCGGAAGGATCGAGCCGCACCGCTTCCTCGAGGAAGACAATGGCCTCAGCCGAGTAGGTCCCTTCGTCCAGCGCTCTCGCCCTGGCCACCAATACCGCAGCCTTTTCCTTACGTATGATCATCTCCTCCTCGGCGGTCTTTAGAGTCGCCGCGATAAAAGGAATTCGGGGATATTCAGGATTTGCCTGATTGAGCATCTCCAACTGGCCTTTCGCCGTCCGCCAATCCTCCGCCTCCATCGCTTTTTCGATCGAATTGACGATCAGGCTGCTCCGGACTTCGAGCTTACTGTCACGGATCGTACTGCGAATTGCCGGAACCATGGGGTGCTCCGGTTGGAGCTTCTCCACCTCCTGACAAAAGTTCTCAGCCTCGGATAAAAGCCCGGCCTCAAGTGCCGATTGCGCATTCGAGATTAAGAAGGCAATCTGCTGCCCTTTCTCTTCTGCCCGACCATTCTCGATCTCCGCGAGAGCCTCATCGACCACCTCTTTGGCCGCGCTACCTTGCTCGAGGAGCGCGATCAAGTCCTCGGCCTCATCCCATCGACGTTTCTCAATGGCCACCTTAAACCTACCTTGCAGCGTTTCGAGATCCACGAACTCCCGCTCGCCACCTTCAAACTCAAGCAAGCCTTGCTGATAAAAGTAATATCCGCCGCCTCCGAGCAGACCCAGAACCAAGGCAAACATCAAAAAACTCCCCTTGCCTTTTCCGCCCGTCTTTTCGGGAGACGAGATTCGCTGCCGGGCCGGAAGCTCCTGGTCCACCGACACAACCTTCGGCAAGGCCTCCGCAGGCTTCTCCTCCGGCACTTCCGCTGTTGCCACCTTCATCAAATCCCGCAATTCAGCAAGGTCACGCTCATAGCTCACTTTCGCCAAGGGATTGCTTGTACTTTTCACCATCCAGACCAAACGGGACTCCAATTTCCTCCATTTCGAGAGACTGTCCTCGAGACTTTCGCCCTCTTCAAAACCAAGCTGCTTGCGAGCGGCTTCGACAGACAATTTGGGGGAAGAAATGTCAGGCACAAAGCGAAAGCTGCCTCATTTTGCCAGATTGGCCAATCCTAAACCACCGATCTACCACAGACCCAATTTACCATAGTGGAGCGCGTAGATTCCCATCATGGCATTGGCCACCCCATGCATCACCACACATGCCAACAAACTCTTGGTGTAAACAGCGACTGCATAGGTCAGCGAGCCGTAAACAAGCGCCCCGGCATAATCAATAGGAGCATGTGCCAGCACAAAAGCCAGAGTCACCACCACCAAGGAATTCTTGGACGGTCTGCCAAATGGCACCTTCCAATAATTGCCATCCATATCCAAAAGAAAGCGCATTAAAAAACCCCGCCAAAAAATCTCTTCCACCAAAGACACCACAATGACCGCCCGGGTCATCCGCAGAATCAGTGAAGTCCAATAAGCGGCAGGATTTTCAAAAACCCCGGGATCAAATCCCTCTCTGCGCGGAGCAAGACCAGTGAGCTTTTCAAAAAAATCATCGGGCTTCCCCGTCATCCCGAGCCAATCATAAAGAGTCGTGGGAAGGAGCCAGAATCCGATTCCAACCAGACCCGCCAAACCCCCGATCCAGACCTTTTTGCTCCATCGTAATTCGTAATGCTTCCAGAAAAACGCCAGAACCCCGAGGCACACCACAGTCTGGATGGGATAAAACAGCTGGTCCGGCCAGTGCCGATACCACGGCGCTCTGTCATGCTCCCACAACATCGCCTCCCCCACAAACTGATAGATCAGATTAAAGATCATAAAGACCGCGAAGGGCACAACATGAGCCAGCGTCCGATCTTCCCGCCAAATCTTTAATTGATCCTTCATGCTTCACGAAAGCGTTCCAATGTAGCGCTCCATGGCATCCATCGCGGTCCTCAAATCATCCATTCCGGTCGCGTAGCAACAACGCAGGAATCCCTCCCCGCACTCACCAAAGGCATCGCCCGGTACCGCGGCAACTTGCTCCGCTTCAAGAAGCCCCAACGCGAAGTCCTTGCTCGATAAGCCGAACTTCCGAACATCAGGGAAGACATAAAAGGCCCCGCCCGGCGAGTGGCAATCGATACCCATCCCGTTCAATCGGTTCACCAGAAAGTCACGTCTTTGGTGATACTCATTCTTCATCGGAGCATACAAGTCACGCCCCCCGCTCAAAGCTTCCAGCGCAGCCGCCTGGCTGGTGATCGGCGCACAAAGAATCCCATATTGGTGGATCTTCATCATCGCCTCAACCAGCGGAGCAGATGCACAAGCGTAACCGAGCCGGAACCCCGTCATCGCAAAGGCCTTGGAAAATCCATGGAGAAGAATCGTCCGCTCGCGCATCCCCGGAAGGGTCGCGATGCTAATGTGCTCTTCCTCATCGTATCGGAGCTCACTGTAAATTTCGTCACTCAGAACAATGAGATCATGCTCCACACATAGCTTTGCAATTCCCTCGAGGTCTTCCCTGGAAGCCACCGCCCCCGTCGGATTCGTCGGAAAATTCAGCATGACGATCTTCGTCTTCGAGGTAATCGCCGCGGCCAGGGCCTCCGGCTTCAGAGAAAACCCATCCTCCTTTGTAGTCGCAACAGGCACCGCAACCCCGTGGGCCATCACGATACTCGGAGAATAGGAAACATAGCACGGCTCATGATAAATCACCTCATCCCCCGGATCCAACAGAGCGCGCAGGGCCAGATCAATTGCCTCGGAAACCCCCACCGTGACCAATACTTCCGAATCAGCCTCGTAGGATATGTGAAAAAACTCGTCAACATACTCCGAAATCTTCTTCCGCAAACTAAAAAGTCCCAGATTCGAAGTGTAGCTGGTCTCGCCTTTTTCCAACGAATAAATCGCGGCCTCGCGAATCGACCACGGCGTGGCAAAGTCCGGCTCGCCAACCCCCAGCGAAATCACGTCATCACGCCCGATCACGAGCTCAAAGAAATCGCGAATCCCCGACCGCGGAATGGCCTGCAGATGAGTAGCTAACTTGGCAGCAATATCCATCTCGATTTTTTCTACGGAGCAACCGGCAAACGAGACACCTCGGAACCTTCACCAAAGAGAAAACCCTTCTCTTTGTATGACTTCAGCCTGAAGTGGGTTGCGGTAGAAATGACACCCTCAATCGTACTCAGTTTCTCCGAAACAAAAGCTGCGACCGACAGGAGATCCTTTCCCTCAACCATCACGAGAAGATCATATCCCCCGCTAATCAGGTAACAGCTGGTAACTTGTTCGAAGCGGGCAATTCGGCGCGCAAGACGATCAAATCCACCACCACGTTCCGGAGTGAGACGCACCTCAATAAAAGCGGTGACATCATCATCACCATCCAGGGCCGGATCGATCATGGCCTGATAGCCACGAATGGTTCCGTCCTCTTCCCAGGCCGCGATCTGGGCCGCTACCGCCTCTTCCGAAAAAGACGTTCGCGCTGCCAATTCTGCATTGGAATGTCGGGCATTGCGTCTGAGAAGGTCAAGAAGTTGGTTCATATCTGTTTTCAAAAAGTTAGTCGCCGAAGCACACGCCAACAGCGCGGGCCGCTTTCACGACTTCGGAGTTCGTTTCGACAAGACGAAGCTCCTCCACAGCCTCTTTGATGGAAACCGAGCCAACGTGATAACTATGGTAACTCACCATCTGGCCAAACTCGCCCTCACTGGCAAGATGCGCCGCCATCACACCAAAGCGAATCCCCAAAATCCGGTCGAGCGGAGTCGGTGCTCCTCCGCGCTGAATGTGCCCCAGAGTGGTGCAACGGGTCTCCTTGCCGGTCAACTCGCCAATCTTACGGGCGACCTGCTCACCGATTCCCCCAAGGCGAACCTCGCCCCCACTATTCGGATCAATCGTCGCTAGATTTCCATCCGGGTTTTTGGCCCCCTCTGCGACAACCACCAGCGAACTGGTGTATCCCAACGCTTCACGCTTCTTGAGGTGCTCCGCCACTTTTTCATAAGTGAAGGGAATCTCAGGAAGAAGAATGACATTGGCCGCACCAGCCATACCTCCCCAGAGCGCAATCCAACCGGCGTGACGCCCCATGACCTCTAGCACCATGACCCGCTTGTGGCTTTGCGCCGTGGTATAAAGCCTGTCCAGTCCGTCAACCACCGTGCTCACCGCACTATCGAAACCGAAGGTCATCGAGGTCGCCTTGAGATCATTATCGATCGTCTTGGGCACTCCGATGATCGGCCAGCCTTGTTCGTAAAGTTGATGCGCCGTCGTCAATGACCCGTCCCCACCGACCACCACGAGAGCTCCGATTTCAAGCTGGTCCAGGGTCTTCTTGGCCCGGTCGACAATTTCCTGGGGCACACGGGCAATATCCCCCTCGCCGATCTTGGCGGCGAAGTTTCCCTTGTTCGTGGTTCCCAGAATCGTGCCACCCTGCTTGAGGATGCCTTCGGTGTCTTTGGGCGTCAGGAAAGTGAAATCCCCCGGAGGCAGAAGCCCCTCAAATCCATCCCGAAAGCCGATGGTTTCCCAGCCTTTTGAAGCCGCCGCTCCGACAACTCCGTGAATAACCGCATTCAGCCCCGGGCAATCGCCCCCGCAATTAAGAATTCCAATTCTCATGATTCAGTGTGTGTAAAAGTTTTTCGTTTTATTTCGGTTTGGGAACGGTGAGCAGCTCGCGTGCCTCCTTCACAGGTTGCCCTTGCCGCAGCCAGTAATCATAGGCAGCCCATCCCTGGTTGATCAAGGTTTGTGTGATCCCCCAACGGTCGGGACTCCCCAGCGCGATGATAATCAACCTACGCCCCGTCAGCTGGGTCGCACCGGTAGGCAGCTTGCGCACGATCGACTTCTTCTCCGAACTGGTGGCCGCACACGGACCGGCCAGCACCGTGCTTCCGCTCTTGATCCCGTTGACTGTTCCACGACCAATCATCGCGTGGGTGTTTCGCACCTTAAAAGACCGCTTCTCATTCACCCGAAACGAGGAAATCGTCCGCTCGGCCTGCTTCACATAAAACTGAAAACCTGGATCACGCATCGCATAAATTGCCAGCCGCGCCATATCGCGGGCGGTCGAACTCCCCTGCGCTTGCACCATGTCCATCCCATGCGGATTCACAAAGCGTGTCCGGTTCATGCCAATCCCCCGGGCCAGATTGTTCATCTCCGTCACAAAAGCCACCTCCGGCGAAGGTCCGCCGGAACGGTTTTGAATCGAGCGCCCCGCATGATCCGCCAGCGTAAAAGCAGCCACATTATCGGATCCTAAAAGCATGGAATACATCGCCTCGCGCAGCGAAATCCGATCTCCCGGAATGAGCCCCATCGGATTGGAGCCACCCAGCAACAAGGCTCCCTGCGGTACAATTGCCATCTCTGCCATACTCGTACCGCTCAATTTAGCCCAATCCAGAACCACCATCGCAGTGGCAATCTTGGTCAAACTGGCCACCGGCCGCTTCTGATCGGCATCCAGCTCCAACAAAATCTTCCCACTATAGGACTCCACTGCAATGTAGCTTTCCCTGCCATGCGCTGCCCCGATCAACAAATACAGAACAGCTGGCAGATGCTTCAAAAAGCGGGATATCTGGGATCGAACTCTCGTCACAACGGGCAGGACTCTAGGGAATTGCCCTTCCAAGACAACCCCGAATCCCCTCAACCTACGACAACTAGCGCAGCTCTAGCGCTTCTATGCTGCATACTTCACGCTTCGGGTTGATGTCTCAACTTTCAAGCGGCTAAAGATCCAGCGGACCGGTCACCCCCATCCCATTTGCTCCCAACGCCACGTGCAGATAAATTTCGGTCGTCGTAATCTCCTCCTGCCCCAGTCGTCTCTGGATCGTCCGGAGATCGGCAGCGTCTTTCAGGAGATGAGTCGCGAAGGAATGGCGCAATGCGAGGCTCGTGACCCGCTTTTTTATTCCCAACCGGTTCACCGCTCGTTTCA
>Ga0213866_10000493_pt1 | contig 31752 bp, 34 predicted proteins | sample PICome_11_FD_160079 | JGI IMG/M metagenome (GOLD analysis project Ga0213866, IMG submission 160079) | Coastal seawater microbial communities near Pivers Island, North Carolina, United States - PICO284 | ecosystem: Environmental > Aquatic > Marine > Coastal | place: USA: North Carolina... | reverse complement strand
TGGTATGGGCCTCGGTCACACCGATGACCATGTTGTTAACCAGCGTGCGCGTGAGGCCATGCAATGCCTTGGTCTTGTTTTGGTCGTTCGGTCGGGTCACCGTGATGGTGCCGTCATCGTTGGCGATCTCGATGTCGCCGGGGATCTGACGCTCAAGCGACCCCTTGGGGCCCTTGATTGCGATCTGCCGGCCTGAGATCGTCACGTCGACACCCGACGGAACGGTGATGGGGGCATTGCCGATACGGGACATCAGGTCACCTCACCAGACGTAGCAGAGGACCTCGCCGCCCACGTTGCGCTTGCGCGCCTCGCGGTCGGTCATAAGGCCGTTCGAGGTGGACAGAACAGCGACGCCGAGCCCGCCGAGCACGCGAGGCACGGCGTTGGACTTACGGTACACCCGCAGGCCAGGGGTCGAAATACGACGAAGGCCCGAGATGGTGCGCTCGCGCTCCTCGGTGTACTTCATCTGAATGGTGAGCACCTCACCGACACCCTTGGGCGATGGAGCCGTCGTAAAGCTGGAGATGTACCCCTCGGCCTCAAGAACCTTGGCGAGGGCCACTTTCTGCTTGGACGAGGGCATTGCAACCTCGTCGTGCATCGCAGTGTTTGCATTGCGAACACGCGTGAGCATGTCGGCGATGGGATCGGTCATCATGTCGGATCGTTCTCCCTTCTCACCACGAGCTCTTAGTCAGGCCTGGAATCTCACCTGCGTGAGCGAGCTCACGCAAGCAGACACGGCAGAGACCGAACTTGCGGTAGACGGAACGGGGACGGCCGCAGCGGCGGCAGCGGGTGTAGGCGCGAACCTTGAACTTGGGCGTCTTGTTCGCCTTGTTAATGAGTGCCTTTTTGGCCATGAGATTGATTCCTCTACCCGATCACTTGCTCTTCTTGCCGTACAGCGGACGCTTGCGGCGCTTCTTACGCGGGGCGTTGTCGGCATCGGCGCCCTTCTTGAAGGGAAAGCCGAAGGCGTCGAGCAGGGCGTAGCCCGCCTCATTAGTGGTCGCGGTCGTGACGATAGTGATATCCATGCCGCGTTGATCGTTGACCTTGTCGGGGTCGATCTCGGCAAACATGGTCTGCTCGTTGAGCCCAAAGGTGTAGTTGCCCTGACCATCCCACGAATGGGCGGGCAAGCCACGGAAATCGCGGATACGGGGGATCGCGACCGAGATAAGACGGTCGAGAAATTCCCACATCCGATCGCCGCGCAGGGTGACCTTTGCACCGATGGACTGCCCCTCACGCAGCTTGAAGTTCGCAATTGACTTCTTCGCCTTGGTGACGATCGGCTTCTGGCCCGAGATAACAGTGAGGTCTGCGACCGCGCCCTCCATGAGCGAAGGTTGACCAGCAGCTCGGCCGACACCCATGTTGATGACGATCTTCTCAATCTTCGGCGTCTGCATGACATTCCGGATGCCGAGTTCGGCCTGAAGCTTCGCCGCGATCTCGTCCTTGTATCTGACCTTGAGGCGCGGCATCGCGGCCGGCACTGCGGTGTCAGTCATCAGATCTCCTCCCCGCTGGGGCGCGCAACACGAACCTTGGTGCCGTCGTCGTTGACCTTGTAGCCGACGCGGACCTTCTTGCCGTTCTGCACCAGCATGACGTTGCTGGCGTGTATTGGCATGTCTTTGTCGATGATTCCGCCCTGCTCGTTGGCTCGGGTCGGCTTCGAATGGCGCTGGGCGGTGTTCACACCGTTAACGACGATCTGGTTCGTCTTCGGGAAGACGTGCTCGATCTCTCCCTGCTTGCCCTTATCTTTGCCAGTGATCACCTCAACGGTGTCACCCTTCTTCAGCTTCATTCCAGACATGTCAGAGCACCTCCGGTGCCAGTGAGACGATGCGCATGAACTTGCGGTCACGCAGCTCACGACCGACGGGGCCAAAGATGCGGGTACCGCGTGGCGTGAGATCATCTTTGATAAGCACGGCTGCGTTTTCGTCGAAGCGGATGTAGCTGCCGTCGGGACGACGCTTTTCCTTCTTGGTACGAACGACGACGCATTTGACGACTTCGCCCTTTTTGACACCAGCGCCGGGCATGGCGTCTTTCACCGTGGCAACGAAGATGTCGCCGATCGAGGCGTAGCGGCGGCGAGTGCCGCCGAGCACCTTGATGCAGAGGACTTCCTTGGCGCCGGAGTTATCGGCTACTCGAAGCCGTGATTCCTGCTGGATCACTTCGCACGCTCCAGAATATCGGTCACCCTCCAACGCTTGGTCTTCGACATGGGGCGGGTCTCCATGACCCGGACCTTGTCGCCGATGTTCACGTCGTTGGTCTCGTCGTGCGCATGCAGCTTCTTGGTGCGCAGAACGAACTTGTTGTACTTGGCATGACGTACCCGATCGACGACCGACACGACAACGGTCTTGTCCATCTTGTTCGAGGTCACGATGCCTTCACGCACCTTTCGGGCAGCGCGCTCGTCGGCTTCTTCGACGGTGGTGGTCTCTTCAGCCATCTCTCTCAGCTCCCGGCCTCGGCGGCGGCGATTTCTTTCGCACGGATTGCGGTGTTGATCCGGGCGATCTCGCGGCGGACTTTCTTCATCTCGGCGGTGTTTTCAAGCTGACCAGTGGCGTTGCGGAAGCGCAGGTTGAGCGCCTCCTGCTTCGTCGCAGTCAGTTCCTCAATCAGTTCGCCGAGGCTCAACTCGGCGAGGTCATTCTTCTTGGCCATCAGACGATCTCCTCACGGGTGATAATCTTCGCCTTGATCGGCAGCTTCTGAATCGCCTTATTGAGGGCGATCTTGGCCTGCGCCTCATCAGGGAACGACAGCTCAAACATGGTGCGGCCCGGCTTGACGACGGCGACCCAGAACTCCGGGTTGCCCTTCCCCGAGCCCATTCGGGTTTCAGCCGGCTTCTTGGTGACGGGCTTATCCGGGAACACATTGATCCAGACCTTGCCGCCACGCTTGATGGAGCGGGTCATGGCAATACGTGCGGCCTCAATCTGACGGGCTGTGATCCAGCCCGGCTCAAGCGCCTGAATGCCGTACTCACCGAAGTTGAGCCCGGTACCACCCTTAGTGTTGCCCTTCATGCGACCGCGATGGTGCTTGCGATGCGCAACCTTACGAGGCATCAGCATGATCAGCTCTCCTCTTCTTTGGCGGCCTCGCGCTGAGCGATGGCCTCTTCTTCGTCAAGAAGCTTCTCGAGCTCGGGGTCGGCCTCGCGGACAAGCGGCTGCATCTCGGTTGGGGGAATCTCAGTCGGGGCCTGATCGCCGGGGCGGCTCGACACGACCTTGCGCGGCGCACTGGCGGTTTGGCCGCTAGTTTCGCCGACGGCCATAGCAGCCTCACGAGCGATCTTGTCATCGCTGGTCGACTTGTATGGGGTGATATCGCCCCTATAGAGCCACACCTTCACACCGACGCGGCCGTTAGAAGTCTTCGCCTCACGCATGCCGTAGTCGATGTCAGCGCGCAGCGTGTGCAGTGGCACACGGCCTTCGCGGTACCACTCAGTACGACTCATCTCAGCGCCGCCGAGGCGGCCCGAGCACTGGACTCGGATGCCGAGTGCGCCAGCGCGCTGTGCGTTCTGCACCGCACGCTTCATGGCACGACGGAAGGCGATGCGGTTTACCAGCTGGTCGGCCACACCCTGAGCGATCAGCGCAGCATCAAGCTCAGGGGTCTTGATCTCAACGATATTGAGTTGGATCTTCTGGTTTCCCGTGATCTCGGTGATCATCTTGCGCAGCTCATCGGCTTGGGCGCCGCGCCGGCCAATAACGATGCCGGGGCGAGCTGTGTGCACGTCGACGCGCAGCTTGTCTCGGGTGCGTTCGATTTCAATGCGGCTGATCGCAGCTGACTCGAGCAGCTCCATGATCGAGTCGCGGATCTTCCAGTCCTCGGTGAGGTACTGCTTGTACTCGCGCTCGGAGAACCAACGGCTCTTCCAGTCGGTCGTGACTCCCAGGCGGAAGCCGTACGGGTTGATCTTCTGACCCATCAGTTCTCCTCCGCCTCGTCAGCGGCGTCGTCGGCGGAATCGGCCGCTTCTTCCTTATCGGCACCTGGCTTCGAGAAGCCGGCTGCTTCGGCTGACTCAACGGTGTCGAACCACACCTCAGCTTTGGTGGCCTCGTAGTACCGCGAGTCGGGCTCGTGGTAGAGCATCGACTGAGCGTTGCCTTTAATCGCGTAGCCCTCGGGCATCTCGCTTACGTCCGCAAGCGGAGCGTGCGATCCGGGACCATGGGGTGAGTCATCTTCGGCGTTGATCTCGCCGTCATTGCCGACCTCAACCTGTGCATGCTCTTCGGTCGCTGCCTCGTCGGTATCGGTGGTCTCGTCGACCTCAAGCGCCTCGGCCTGAGCACGGCTACGTGCGACACGGTCGCGGCGGCTGGTTGCCTGCGACTTCGGACGGCCCGAGCCACCCTGGCCGTCACGGCGAGCCTGCACGATCTCGATGCGGTCATCGGTCATGCGGGCCACAATCACGGAGATGTGGCAGGTGCGCTTGTTGATGCGAGTTGCACGACCACGAGCACGGGGACGGAAGCGGCGGAGCGTCGGGCCCTCGTCCGCAAAACAGGCGATTACGAAGAGCTCGTCGGCCTCCTGGCCGTCGTTGTTGACTGCATTGGCCACCGCCGAAGCGAGTACCTTGCGGACGTCGCGGGCGATGTGGCGATCGGTGAACTGCAGGATCTCATCGGCGGCGACTACGTCGACACCTCGAATCAGATCCAGAACCGCACGAGCCTTACTGGCCGACGAACGGACGTACCTGGCGGTCGCCTTGGTGCCGGAACGTTCGCCGGCAACATACGACTTCTCATTGAGCTTGGGACCGGTCATCAGCGCCTCGCGTTCCTCTCCATTCCGGCGTGGAACTTGAAGGTGCGGCTCGGGCTGAACTCGCCCAGTTTGTGGCCGACCATCGACTCGGTCACGTAGACCGGGACGTGCTTTCGGCCGTCGTGCACCGCAATTGTGTGCCCAACCATGTCGGGAATGATGGTGGAGCGGCGGCTCCAGGTCTTGATGACCTTGCGCTCACCGGCGGCGTTCTGCTCGTCGATCTTCTTGAGCAGGTGCTCGTCGACGAACGGGCCCTTCTTGAGACTGCGTGCCATTGGCTTCTACCTCTTCACAGCCACCGCTATCAGCGGCGGCCACCCTTTCCGGTACGACGACGACGAATGATGAGCTGCTGCGAACTCTTCTTCTTATTGCGGGTGCGGCCCTCCGGCTTGCCCCACGGCGACACGGCCGGACGGCCTCCGGACGTGCGACCTTCGCCACCACCAAGCGGGTGGTCAACGGGGTTCATCGCAACGCCACGGGTCTGAGGGCGCTTGCCCTTCCAGCGATTCCGACCGGCTTTACCAATCTTGACGAGCTCGTGCTCAGAGTTGCCGACCTCGCCGACCGTTGCGCGACAGTCAATGAGCACACGGCGCATCTCGGTCGACGGCATACGCAGCGTGGCGTAGGCGCCATCCTTGGCGACGAGCTGCACTGCGATGCCGGCTGAGCGACCGATCTTGCCTCCGCCGCCCGGGCGAAGTTCGACGTTGTGCACGGTGGTACCGACCGGAATGTAGCGGAGCTCCATTGCATTGCCGGGCTTGATGTCCGAACCCTGGCCCGAACGGACCCGATCGCCGACGCTGAGGCCCTTGGGGGCGAGGATGTACGCCTTCTCGCCGTCGGCGTAGTGGAGGAGCGCAATGCGGCAGGTGCGGTTGGGGTCGTACTCAATGGCGGCGACCTTGGCCTCAACATTGTCTTTAACACGCTTGAAGTCAATGATGCGGTACTGCTGCTTATGTCCACCGCCGCGGTGACGACTGGTCTTGCGGCCGTAGCTGTTGCGGCCGCCGGTCTTCGACTTCTTGGCGATCAGCGACTTCTCGGGCGAGGTCTTTGTGATCTCGCTGAAGTCGGAGCTCGTCTGGAATCGACGACCAGGGCTGGTGGGTTTGCGTGAACGAATCGCCATGATCAGCTCCTCAGTTCTCGAACAACGGGATCTCGCCCGCTGCAAGGGTGACGATCGCCCGCTTGGTAGCGGGAGTCGAGCCAGTTCGGTTCGTACCGCGGGTGCGGCGACGCTTACCAGGGCGGTTCAGGGTGTTGACTTTGCTTACCTCAACACCCCAGATCGCTTCGACGGCATCGCGGATCTCGGGTTTACTGGCCGACGGGGCAACCTGGAACGTGTAGACGCCCTCTTCGATGAGGTCGTAGCTCTTCTCCGAGACGATCGGGGCGATGATGATGTCGCGAGGATCCTTCATGATCAGGCGTCCTCCCCTTCGGTGTCGGCAGTTTCGGCTTCCTTCTTCGGCTGGGTAGCCGAACTGTTGAAGCCTGCGGCCTCGTCCTTGGACGCCGCGCTTCGGCCCTCGACGTCAGGCACGACGTCTTCGGTGAACACGATCCAGTCGTTGCAGAGCACGTCGTAGGCGTTGAGCTCGCCAGCGACGATGACCTGCACGCTCGGTAGGTTGCGGAAGCTGAGCCAAGCGGCCTCGTCTTCGTGGCCGAGCACTACGAGTATCGAACCGCCGAGGTTCAGGGCGTCGAGGGCAGCCCTGGCCGACTTGGTCTTCGGGGTGTCGATACCCCAGGAGTCGACGACGACGACCTTGCCTTCGGCGGCGCGATCGGACAGCGCCGAGCGGAGGGCCAGCTTCACCATTTTCTTCGGGGTCTTCTGACCGTACTTGCGGGGCTTAGGGCCGAGTGCCACGCCACCACCAGTGAAGTGAGGCGCACGAGTCGAACCTTGGCGTGCGTTGCCGGTGCCTTTTTGGCGGAAGGGCTTGGCTCCACCACCCCTCACGTCAGACCGCGTCTTGGTCGACTGAGTACCCGAGCGGCGGGCGGCGAGCTGGGCGGTGACGACCTGGTGCATCACCGAGACGTTCGGCTCGATGCCGAAGACATCGTCCGCGAGTTCGACGGTGCCATTCGCCTTGCCAGCGGCGGTCTTGAGATCAACGGAAGCCATGTTCAGCTCTCCTTGCCTGCGAGCTTGACGGCGTTGCGGATGGTGACGACCCCACCGGCCGGGCCGGGGACGGCACCCTTGATAAGGAGCACGTTCTGCTCGGCGTCGGAAACGACGACCTCGAGGTTTTGCGTGGTGACCTGCTCGTGACCCATGTGCCCTGCCATGCGCATACCCTTGAACACGCGTGCAGGGAATGCGCACTGGCCGACCGACCCAGGCTTACGGTGGGTCTTGTGCGCACCGTGCGACGCCGGCTGACCCGCAAAGTTGTGACGCTTCATAACGCCGGCGAAACCCTTACCGCGACTGGTACCGGTGACGTCGACCTTGGAACCAACCTCGATCTGCTCGACGGTGATCTCTTGGCCGACCTCAAGGCCGTCAACAGAGTCGAGGCGGAGCTCAAGGAGGCGCTTGCCGGGCTCGACGCCGGCCTTGTCGTAGTGACCCTTGGAGGGCTGGTTCAGCTTGTTTGCGTCACGTGTGCCGTAGGTGACCTGAATGGCGGTATAGCCATCGCGCTCGCTCGTCTTGATCTGGACGATGCGCATCGGGTCGACCTTGACGACGGTGACGGGGACGACCTTGTCGTCGATCCACGTCTGCGTCATGCCGACTTTCTCGCCGACGATCGCTCGTTGTGCCATTTTCTTCTCGTTCTTCGTTGTCCAAGCCCGTCAGACGGATGCCTGGGGCTCTCCACGCAAAAGCTCCGCTGCACGGTGATTTCGCGCATGCGGAGCTCGGAGACTCGGTTGTGCCGACTGGTTCCAGTCCCGATCTCTGCGGGCGGCCTATTCGGACGTCAGTTGCTGAATGGATTGGTGTTCGAGATGCCTCTCGGACACGGCTTCGCAATGTTACGGCCGTCTTTCACGCGAACCAACGCGTGATGCATGCGACGCAGATCAACCGATAGCAGCCCAGTGCCCTCAATTAGCGGTCCGAGGGTGGTGACGAGCTTCCGCAAAGCGCGCCGCGCCGGGTGTTGATGGCGGGCCCATGAAGTACCCGCCGTTCCAAAGGCCTAGACCCTTGAAGGTGGGTATCGAGGTCAAGGTATCGCCGACGAGTGATCGAGTTGGAGATCTCATGAGCGAGCGGTCCGTTAATGACGTTCCGCATGCCGATCAGGGCGCCCGCAACACCGAACGAGCCTCTTGGTGCAGGTGCCGCCGAAGCGAGTCGCATACGTCACACAAACATCACTGACTCAAGGGAAACGGGCGGCGAGCCAATCAGCGACGTGTTGCATCACCTCGGGCCGATCGCCTTCGAAATAGTGGAACGCACCGCGCATCTCGATGTACGTCACGTCGTCGGCGCCCGCTGCATCGGCGATCTCCTTCGCCTGCCATACCCGGATTTCGGTGTCGGCGGTCGGATGAACTAGCAGTGTGGGCACTGTGACGTCGGGCATCGTTTTGACGAGTTTTGCGTTCGATGACAGCCCTGACCAGGTCGACAACCAGCCCCGATTGGTCATGGTCCGGGCCAAGCCGCCACGGCCATAGTTGGCGTCGAAGGGGTCGGGGAACGCGAAAAGCGAACCCATCGCTCGATCGTCGGGATCGATCGAAAGATCGAGGTAGGCCGGGTCGGCGAGCGTGCGGTAGATCGTCAAATACTTGGTAAACACGCCGCGCCGTCGCTGCTCTCGCCACCCCATCTGATCGGCGCTTCGATCGATCGACTTAGACGCTCGGAGCGCCTCGTGCTGTTGTGACAGCGACTTGTGGGCGATGGCGTCAATCCGGGCCACACGCTCAAGTTGTGCGGCACGGTATCGCTCGACCCACGCCTTGTCGTATGAACACGGTTCAGGCCAAGGGCGCCAGCCGTTGTCCGGGTGGTACATATCTAGTTCGGAGTCGGACGAGAATGGATCATCCTCGTCCGTCACCGACGGATCAATCACCTGCAGCATGAAGACGCCTTCACCGGGATGGGCTGCCATGCCGATCCAGCCGTCGCCGACACCGAGTTCGGCGTTGGCCATCGCCATCAACGAGCCGCCACCGGAGTTGCCGAGAAGGACGACGGCTTCGGCACCGCGTCGGACCATCTCGTCATGGGCAGTCTGGACGTCGATAATGCACCGTTCGTGGCGGCAGTCGGTGTCGTTGTTCATGTAGCGGGTGCCGAAGCCGAGCACGGCGTACCCGGCGGCTGCGAGCATCGGGCAGGCATAGTGCACACTAAAATCTCCTCGAGGGTGACTCAGGATGACCGCCGTCTTCCAGACCTGCCCGACCGGCGGCGTCCACAGGATCCCTCGCACAAGTGCCCCGTCGGTCGTCACCATGCGCACAGGCTCGCGTTGCACGGCTACGCCCGGGTCGTCGTCAGGCAACGGCCAGAAGCCGAGCCCGAATGGTCGCGTGCCGCCGAGCAACACGTCATTGGTCATCACCGGACGGTACCGAGGCGACAGCCGAAGAAAGCAGCCGGACGCTCGACTGGCGAGCGATCGAGGTCGACCCGGACGACGCTGTGGTGTTCAACTTCAGCGCGTCTCAGCGCGGCGACACCATCCGGTCGAATCGCCCTCGATGCTCGCCATACCTCTCATACAACCGGGCATAAGCCGGCGGCCACCTGGGCCCGCAGTTGACCCGGCGGCCTCACCCGTCCCGAGTCGGCACCTCCGGCGAAGTCACTCGTCGTTGGGAGCAGGCCTGCTGGTGAGGGTCACCTCAAGTTCGACCTCGACATCGTTGCGCACGATGGTGACCGTAACCGAGTCACCGGGCTCCTTGTCGCGGATCGCCGCAATAAGGCCGGGCGAGCCGTCGGTAGAGGCGCCGTCGACCGCCACGATCAGGTCACCTGCCGCCACGCCGGCTGCGTCGGCGGGGGTCCCGTCTTGTACATCAGTGACGATCACACCCTGGCCGCCATCGCGCCGGTCGGCCAGGCCGACCCCAAGAAAGGCCTCTTCGCGCACATCCCCCTCGGCCTGATTGCGCAGGTCCTCGATGATCGGCAGCGCTTCCTTAGTGGAGATCGCAAGGCTGATATTGGTGGCTGCCGACACCGCCGTGTTGCGCGCGACCGCAGTGTTGACCCCGACGACTTCGCCGGCAGCGTTGACGAGCGGCCCGCCCGAGTTGCCCGACGAGATGGCAGCGTCGGTCTGGATCAGGCCGTCGAGAAATACCCCGTCGAGGCCGAAGCTCCGGTTGAGTGCCGACACGATGCCGAGCGTGACCGATGGTTCGCCATCGAGATTGAGTGCGAAACCGATGGCCACGACTTCGTCGCCAATCCGGATCGAGTCGGGATTGGCGAAGATCGCCGGGGTATAGCCGTCGCCGGCGATACGAAGCAGCGCAAGGTCGTTACCGCGGTCGCTAGCGAGAACCTGCGCCTCACGGGGCTCGGACTCACCCGCGAGCCTGACCCGCACCTCGGATGCCCCGTCGACCACGTGAGCGTTGGTGAGGATCTCGCCGTCGTCGGTGATGATGATGCCAGTACCGGTACCCACGCCCCCGCCGATATCGGCGGAGATCGTGACAGTCGACGGCCCCACGAAGTCGGCGACGGCTTGCACGTCAACGCGGCCGTCGAAGCCATCGCGCGCTTCGGCGATGTCGAGAGGTTGGACTGATGGCCGAGTGGGCGGACGGTCTCTCCAGTCGGCGATGCTGGCCCCTATCCGCGGACCACCGAGCCCACCGAGCCAAGCGACCACGCCTGCCAGCCCGAGCATTGCCAGGGTGCGACGGCGCGACAATTTCCCCTCGACGACCGGAGGAACCGGTTGAGCACCAGCGGGGGGTGGTGGCAACAGTACAGGCGGCGTAGCTACCGACGGCTGACTACCGCTGACCGACGATGCGTCGTCAAGGCCGTCAGCGCGCCAGGTCCTTGCGGGATCGACCGGCGACGATTCCGTCGTGGCGTCTCCCGAACGTGAACGCCGGAACAAACCCATATTCCCGGTCTATCGGCCAACCTGGGGTCAACCATGAACCCTGCCCCCGAGTTCCGTGGAGGTTCACAAACTGCTGACAACGCAAAACGGGCGAACCCGGGGCCCACGCGCTGCGATTTACCTCTGTGCCGACTGGGGTCTGTCTCCCACTGACACTAATTCTGGATTTTGATCTCGATGTCGACGCCGGCAGGCAACTCGATGCGCTGTAGCGAATCGATCGTCTTGTTGTTTGGGTTCACGATGTCGATGAGGCGCTTGTGGATACGCATCTCAAAGTGCTCCCGGCTGTCTTTATCGACGTGAGGGCCACGGATAACCGTGTATCGGTGCTTGTCGGTCGGCAGCGGGATCGGGCCGCGCACCGTGGCGTCGGTCCGGGTGACCGTCTCGACGATCTTCTTGGTCGATTGGTCAATGATCTCGTGATCAAATGCCTTCAGGCGGATGCGGATGTTTTGAGCCATGGGTCCGTCCTTCTTTCTCTACCTGTTGGTCACTTGATGATCTTGGTAACGCGGCCAGCACCCACGGTGCGGCCACCCTCACGGATAGCGAACCGCAGACCCTCGTCCATCGCAATCGGCTTACCCAGCTCAACAGTCATGTCGACATTGTCACCAGGCATCACCATCTCCGTCCCACTGGGAAGCTCAATCGTGCCGGTCACATCCGTCGTGCGGAAGAAGAACTGCGGACGGTAGTTGTTGAAGAACGGCTTGTGCCGACCGCCCTCATCCTTCGTCAACACATACACCTGACCCTCGAAATCAGTGTGCGGCGTGATCGACCCGGGAGCGCACAACACCTGACCGCGTTCCACGTCTTCCTTGTCGGTACCACGCAGCAGCGCACCGATGTTGTCGCCCGCCTGACCCTCATCGAGCAGCTTGCGGAACATCTCCACACCCGTGCACGTCGTCTTCTGCGTATCACGCAGACCAACGATCTCGATCTCATCACCCGTGTGAATGATCCCCTGCTCAACCTTGCCGGTGACAACGGTGCCACGACCAGTGATCGTGAACACATCCTCAATCGGCATCAGGAACGGCTTGTCGAGATCACGCTGCGGCTCAGGAATGGACTCATCACACGCGGCCATCAGCTCCATGATCTTCTCCTGGTAGCCCTCATCACCCTCCAAGGCCTTGAGCGCAGACACCTGGACAACTGGAGCGTCATCACCAGGGAACTCGTACTCGCTGAGCAGCTCACGAACCTCAAGCTCAACAAGCTCCAACAACTCCTCATCGTCGACCATGTCAGCCTTGTTCAACGCCACCACGATGTAGGGGACGCCAACCTGACGAGCCAGCAGCACATGCTCACGGGTCTGCGGCATCGGGCCATCGGTCGCAGCAACCACCAGAATCGCACCATCAACCTGCGCAGCACCGGTGATCATGTTCTTGATGTAGTCAGCATGACCCGGCATGTCGACATGCGCATAGTGCCGGTTCTCGGTCTCGTACTCAATGTGCGCAATCGAGATCGTGATACCACGCGCCTTCTCCTCAGGCGCCTTATCAATCTCATCGAACGCAGCAGCGTCAGCCAGACCACGCGCAGCCAACGTCTTCGAAATCGCAGCCGTCAGGGTGGTCTTGCCATGGTCAATATGACCCATCGTGCCAATGTTCACATGCGGCTTATTCCGCTCGAACTTCTCTTTGCTCATCTTCTTCTCTTCTTCTGTTCTTCTGAATCGATCTACTTGCTATCGGGTCACTCGCCGCGAACCCGGGCGATGATCTCCTCGGAGATGTTCGACGGCACTTCCTGGTACTTGTCGAACTGCATCGTGTAGGTGGCGCGGCCCTGGGTGCGCGAGCGGAGGTCGGTCGAGTACCCGAACATCTCCGACAGCGGAACCTCGGCGTTGACGACCTGGGTGTTGCCACGGGCCTCCATGCCACCGACTCGGCCACGGCGCGACGACAGGTCACCCATGACGTCGCCCATGTACTCCTCGGGGGTCACGACTTCGACGGCCATGATCGGCTCGAGTAGCACGGGCTTTGCCATCTCGGCGGCCTTGCGGAACGCCTGCTGACCAGCCAACTTGAAAGCCATCTCCGAGGAGTCGACGTCGTGGTATTGGCCATCGACGAGCTCAACCTTGACGTCGACCGTCGAGTAACCCGCGAGCACGCCGTTGTCGAGTGCTGACTCGAGGCCCTGGTTGGTCGGGTTGATGTACTCGCGAGGAATGCGCCCACCTGTGATCTTGTCTTCGAACTCGTAGCCCCCGCCAGGGTTTGGGAGGAGGTTGATCTTGACGACGGCGAACTGACCTGAACCACCCGACTGCTTGATGTGGCGGTACTCAACGCCCATCGCTTCCTTTGTGATGGTTTCGCGGTAGGCGACCTGTGGCTTGCCGACGGTGGCCTCGACATTGAACTCACGCTGCATGCGGTCGACGAGCACCTCAAGGTGAAGTTCGCCCATACCCGAAATGACGGTCTGGCCGGTCTCGTGATCGGTGCGGATACGGAAGGTGGGGTCTTCGTCGGACAGGGACTTAAGGGCCTTGCCAAGCTTCTCTTGGTCGGACTTCGTCTTTGGCTCGATCGCCACGTGGATGACCGGCTCGGGGAATTCCATCCGCTCAAGGATGATCGGGTTGCTGCGCTCACAGAGCGTGTCGCCGGTGGTCACGTTCTTGAAACCGAGACCCGCCACGATGTCGCCCGCCATGGCTACGTCAAGGTCTTCTCGGTCGTTGGCGTGCATCAGGAGGATGCGTCCAAGACGCTCACGGTCTTCTTTGGTCGAGTTGTATACCTCGTCGCCCTTGCTGATCTCACCCGAGTAGACACGGAAGTACGTGAGCTTGCCGAACGGGTCGGACACGATCTTGAAGGCAAGCGCCGAGAAGTCAGTGTCTTTCGGGCCACGGGTGATCTCGATCTCCTCGCCGCCCTTCATCTGGACGCCGGGCGCTGGCTCGATGTCAAGAGGGCTCGGGAGAAAGTCAATGACGGCGTCAAGCATGGGCTGTACGCCCTTGTTCTTGAACGCCGAGCCGCACAGGGTCGGGACGAAGTCACCGGCGAGAGTGCCCTTGCGGATCGCGGCTTTGATGGTCTCTTCAGGGATTTCTTCGCCCTCGAGGTAAGCGTCCATGAGCGCCTCGTCCTGGGTGGCGATGGTCTCCATCAGTTCTTCGCGGTACTCGTTGGCCATCTCGACCATGTCGGCCGGAATGTCTTCGACCTCGTAGATTGCGCCGAGGTCGCTCTCATCGGTGTCGTGCCAGACGAGCGCCTTCATGCGAACCAGGTCGACGAGGCCCTCGTAGGCCTTAACGGCCTCGGGGCCACCGGCACCAATCGGCAGATGGATGACGAGCGGCACCGCTTCGAGGCGGTCTTTCACCATTTGCACGGTGCGGTAGAAGTCGGCGCCGATGCGATCCATCTTGTTCACGAAGCACATGCGGGGCACGTTGTACTTGTTGGCCTGGCGCCAAACGGTCTCGGTTTGCGGCTCGACACCGGCGACCGAGTCGAACACGGTTACGGCGCCGTCGAGTACGCGGAGCGAGCGCTCCACCTCGATAGTGAAGTCGACGTGACCCGGGGTGTCGATGATGTTGATGCGGTGGTCGTTCCAGACGCATGTGGTGGCGGCGGAGGTGATCGTGATGCCACGCTCCTGCTCCTGCTCCATGTGGTCCATGGTGGCCGCGCCGTCGTGGACCTCACCGATCTTGTAGCTCTTGCCGGTGTAGTACAGGATGCGCTCGGTCGTCGTGGTCTTACCGGCGTCAATGTGCGCCATAATCCCGATGTTGCGGGTGCGCTCCAGGGGGTACTCTCGCTTGGCCATACAGGGTCTACTTCCCTACGTCTCTTCCACTCTCAAAGGGCACACGAACCCGGTCGCTCCGGGGTCGCCGTGAGCCCGCGTGTTGCGAGCAAACGGCAAGGGAGTGTAGCGGCGAAACTCGGCTGACAACCCCAGACTCCAGCTGTTCAGATGGAGTTGGCCGCGTCGACGCTGCGCCGCTTCGTCGGTCGTCATCAGCGGCCGTGGGATCAAAAGCGACCTGCTCGGCGCCCCGTCAGGAGACACAGTCCCCTTCACCGGATTAATGGATCCGGCGTTCATCCCGGTTTTCTTCATCCAGGTGATCGCCCAGCGTCTGAGACGCTGTTGCTTTTATGAATCGCACGCCGGGGTGCCCCGCCCTCGAACTTGTGAAGTTTCGACATGCCACGCCGCAACAGCTTTCCGAAAACGGTGAAGGGATCCGGGGAGCTAACTCCACCGGACCCCTTCCTTCACTCTTTCTAAGGTCGGATCACCAGCGGTAGTGGGCGAACGCCTTGTTCGACTCGGCCATCTTCTGCATGTCGTCACGCCGCTTCATGGCCGCTCCGAGGCCCTGGGCGGCATCCATCAACTCGCCGGCGAGGCACTCGGCCATCGTCTTCTCCCGGCGCTGACGGGCAAAGTCGACGATCCAGCGGATCGACAGCGTCGTTGCACGGCGGGGACGAACCTCAACCGGCACCTGGTACGTGGCGCCGCCAACTCGGCGGCTGCGGACCTCAAGCGGCGGCTTGACGTTGTCGATCGCACGCTTGACTGTGTCGATCGCTTCTTCATCGCCGTCGAGGCGACCCTGGATGATGTCGATCGCGTCATAGACGATCTTCTCTGCGATGGTGCGCTTGCCGTGCAGCATCACCTTGTTGATGAGCTGGGTGACGACGACCGACTTGTGAATCGGATCAGCGGCAAGCTCACGACGGGGAGCGGGACCCTTACGAGGCATAACAGATCACTTCTCCTTCTTGGCGCCGTAGCGGCTGCGAGCCTGCTTGCGGCCTTTGACACCGACTGCGTCAAGGGTGCCGCGGATGATCTTGTAGCGAACGCCGGGGAGATCGCGGACACGACCGCCTCGCACAAGCACGATCGAGTGCTCCTGCAGGTTGTGGCCCTCTCCGGGGATGTACGCGGTGACCTCGATACCCGAGTTGAGACGAACGCGAGCTACCTTCCGGAGCGCCGAGTTTGGCTTCTTCGGGGTGGTGGTGTACACGCGGGTGCACACGCCACGGCGCTGGGGCGAGCCCTTCAGCGCCGGGGTCTTCGACTTGGTGACTTTCGAGCTCCGCCCCTGACGGACGAGCTGCTGAATGGTTGGCATGTGGTGGAACCTCGTTCCGTATCGACCGGAGAGCGCCTGCTCTGCTGGATCATCCGGTATGGGGTGGGTTGGCCGTCTTGATGTCTTCGAATTCGTAAGACGGCCGCCATACGACCGGGGTCGAACCCTGCCGAGAGGCCTTTGGGATGCTACGGAGGGGATGGGCCGCGCGCAACGCGCACGGACCATGGCCGAATCGGGGCGATCGGTAACGGAGCCCAGGCGGCGACGCCTGAGACCCGCTCATGTCATCACGCCAGATGGCGCACGGTTTAGCCGATCGGTTCTGCGGTATCACCCGACAACGAACCCGAGATTCCGGCAAGGAACGCTGCCGGGTCTTCCTCTCCTTCTGACGAGTAGAAGGTCATCGGTTCGTAGTCTGGGGCGTCGATACCGAACTCGCGGTACCGGTTCATGCCCGTACCGGCCGGGATCAGCTTGCCAAGGATGATGTTCTCCTTCAGGCCGATCAGGTCGTCGGCACGACCATCGATTGCCGCCTCGGTCAGGACGCGCGTGGTTTCCTGGAACGAGGCCGCCGACAGCCATGACTCGGTGGCCAGCGATGCTTTGGTGATTCCCATCAATTCGGGGCGGCCCTCAGCCGGCCGGCTGCCGTCTTCCACCATCCGACGGTTTGTGTCACGGAAGTTCTTCGAGTCGACGCGCTCACCCGGCAGAAAGCCTGAGTCACCCGGCTCTTGGACGCCGACGCGACGGGTCATCTGACGAACGATTAGCTCGATGTGCTTGTCATGGATCGACACACCTTGGTCGCGGTACACGCGCTGGACCTCTTCCACGAGATACAGCTGCGTTTCGCGAATGCCCTTAATCTCCATGATCTCCTTCGGATCGAAGGGACCATCAACAAGCGGATCGCCGGCCTTGACGTCTTGGCCATCTACAACGATCGGGCGAGCGCCGAGCGGGAGGAGTGTTTCGTGCTCCTCGCCCTGGTCGTCGACGACGACGACCGGGATGCCCTTGCCCTCGTCTTCACGTAGGTGCAGGACACCGGTCGCCTTCGCTAGGCGGGCCGAACCCTTCGGCGTACGAGCCTCGAACAGCTCGACGACGCGAGGCAAACCTCCGGCAATATCCTTTCCTGCCACACCACCGGTATGGAAAGTACGCATCGTCAGCTGGGTGCCGGGCTCTCCAATCGACTGGGCGGCGATGACGCCGACGGCCTCGCCGAGTTCGATCATCTTGCCGGTGGCAAGGGAACGGCCGTAGCACATGGCGCACACACCGAGCTCGGCGTCGCAGGTGAGGACTGAACGAACGCGCAGACGCTCGATGCCCTTGTCGTCGCGGAGCTGCTCTAGCTCCTCGTCACCGACGATGGTGTTGCGCTCTAGCACGGTGCCATCGGACAGTTCGGTGTCGTTCAGGAGCGCACGGCCATACAGCTTGGTCTCGAGGTAAGCCCGCTTGTTGGCAGTGTCGGGAGCTACGTGCTCGATCCACACGCCGAGAGTTGTGCCGCAGTCGTCTTCGCGGATGATGAGCTCCTGAGCGACGTCGACGAGACGACGTGTGAGGTAGCCCGAGTCGGCGGTACGCAGAGCGGTGTCGACCAAGCCCTTGCGTGCACCCGGGGTCGCAATGAAGTACTCGAGTGTCTCGAGGCCCTCACGGAAATTCGACTTGATCGGACGAGGAATCATGTCACCGCGGGGGTTGGCCACGAGGCCACGCATCCCAGCGATCTGACGCATTTGCGTCATATTCCCTCGGGCGCCAGATCCAACCATCATGTCGATCGGGTTGAATTGCTGGACCTTGAACTCGGCTTCCATCGCAGCCTGAACATCAGCTGTCGCGTCGGTCCAAATGCGAACCTCCTGCTGGCGGCGCTCACCGTCAGTGATGATGCCTCGCTTGAACTGGTTCTCGACCTTCTCAGCCTGGGCCTCGTAGTCGTCAAGCATGCCCTTCTTCGCAGCCGGCGTCCGGACGTCGTCAATCGACACCGTGATGCCTGACTGCGATGCGAAGCGATAACAAAGGTTCTTGATGTTGTCGAGCGCTCGAGCAACCTCAGCCTTTTCGTAGTGATCGGACAGGTGCTCGACGATGACGCCCATCTCCTTCTTAGTGACCAAGTAGTCGATGTGGCCGAAGCGCTCGGGGTAGTCCGCAGGCAGCGCCTCCTCGAAGAGCGCACGACCTGCGGTGGTCTCAAACTTCTCGCCGTCACGAGGACGAACCTCGATCGTGGCGTGCAGGTCAAGGCTGCCCTCGTCGTAGGCCTTGAGGACCTCCCACAGGTGACGGAACACCCGACCTTCGCCCTCGGCTCCTTCAATGCCCTCGGTGAGGTAGTAGCCACCGATAATCATGTCCTGTGACGGAACCGTGATCGGGCGACCCGACGCAGGCGACAGGATGTTGTTGGCGCTCAGCATGAGTACGCGGGCTTCGGCCTGGGCCTCGGCCGACAGCGGCACGTGAATGGCCATTTGATCGCCGTCGAAGTCGGCATTGAAGGCGGTGCAAACCAGCGGGTGGATCTGGAGCGCCTTTCCTTCGACCAACACGGGTTCAAAGGCCTGGATACCGAGACGGTGCAACGTGGGCGCACGGTTGAGGAGCACCGGATGCTCCTTGATGACGTCGTCGAGGACATCCCATACCTGAGGTCGACGGCGCTCAACCATGCGCTTGGCAGTTTTGATGTTTTGCGCTAGCTCGAGATCTACGAGACGCTTCATCACGAACGGTTTGAACAGCTCAAGCGCCATGAGCTTCGGCAGACCGCACTGGTGCAGGCGCAGGGTCGGACCGGCCACGATGACTGAACGACCCGAGTAGTCGACGCGCTTGCCGAGCAGGTTCTGACGGAAGCGGCCCTGTTTGCCCTTCAGCATGTCGGACAACGACTTGAGCGGGCGGTTGCCCGGCCCGGTGACTGGGCGGCCACGGCGGCCGTTGTCGAACAGAGCGTCGACAGCCTCCTGCAGCATGCGCTTCTCGTTGTTCACAATAATCTCGGGTGCGCCAAGCGACAGCAGGCGCTCGAGGCGGTTGTTGCGGTTGATCACGCGGCGATACAGATCATTGAGGTCGGAGGTGGCGAAACGGCCACCGTCAAGCTGGACCATCGGACGCAATTCCGGGGGGATGACCGGCACTGCGTCGAGGATCATCGCCCTCGGGTCGTTGACGCGGCGATCGTTCTCATCACGTCGGTTGAACGATGCAACGATCTTGAGGCGCTTGATGGCCTTCTGCTTACGCTGGGCAGAAAGCGGCTTGCGGCCAGAGTCACCAGGATCAATCGCCTCGCGCAGCTTGATTTCTTCTTCGTCGAAGTCAATGCGGTCGATCAGCTGCTTGATGGCCTCGGCACCGGTGCCGCCCTCAAAGTACTCGCCGTACTTGTCGCGCATCTCGCGCCACAACACCTCGTCTTCGATGATTTTGCGAGGGTGGAGACCTTTGAACTCATCGAAGGCGCGCTGGACGAGATCTAGCTCCATCTCGTAGCGCTCGCGAATGGCTTCGATCTCCTTCTCTGTCTCACGCTGCAACTTCTTAATGTCGGCGGCTTTGGCCTCGGCCTTTTCGGCCTCGGCGACCTCGTCTTCGAGCTCTTGGTACCGCTCGTCGATCTCAAGGTCACGCTCCTTGCTGATTACGTCCTTTTCCTCAAGGAACTCGCTCTCGAGGTTGGTCAGCGCCTCGTGACGGCCGTCCTCGTCGACCCACGACACCAGGTGAGCGGCGAAGTAGATGACCTTCTCGAGCTGCTTGGCCTTGAGCTCTTCTTTCGGCTCAATGCCAGCGAGGAGGTACGCCAGCCACGAACGGGTCCCGCGGAGGTACCAGATGTGCACGGCGGGTGCGGCGAGCTCAATGTGACCCATGCGGTCGCGACGAACCTTTGAGCGGGTGACCTCAACGCCACAACGCTCGCAGATGATGCCCTTGAAGCGAGCGCGCTTGTACTTGCCGCAATAGCACTCCCAGTCGCGGGTGGGACCGAAGATCTTCTCGCAGAACAGGCCGTCCTTCTCGGGGCGCAGCGTGCGGTAATTGATCGTCTCCGGCTTCTTGACCTCACCGTGGCTCCAGTTGCGGATCTGGTCGGCAGTGGCTAGCCCAATCTTGAGCTGGTCGAACATGTTGACGTCGAGCATGAATTCCCTCAGGGGTGTCGGTTGCGATCTGCGGGTTCACGGATTTGGCTGGAGAGCCAGCTCCGGTACCACTCACTTGTTCACTTGCCCGGAGTGCTACGGCCTCTGCTTCGGTGCAGCATCCTCGCCAGTCTTGGGGGCGGATCAGCTGCGCAGGTTGGGGCGCAACACACATTCTTCGGGTGTGGATACGCCGAGACGCTCCACACAGCGATCGTCAGTGTAGGGCCGTGAACTAGCGATCCCACCCGTCGAGAACCCTTCTCGCACGGTTCCGGCGGCTTGTTGTCACAAGGCTCCGCGAGATCCGGTAGGAGCCGGTTTCCGCCATCAACCTACTGCGCCTCAGGGCTTGATTCTCCCTGCGCCAACCTCGGGCTGGGCAAGCTTCGCCGCCGAGACCTCACCTGCCCATTGAGACCCCTTGGCCGAATTACGCGACGCACATCCCGAGCTCCATCGCCTTCCCGACGACGATGATGATGCCCAGAAGATTTTCGGAGCAGCCAGATTAAGCCACACGTGCTGATTCGCCATGGGTGCAGCGATCTCGCCGGCTACCTGACGACGTGCTCCCTTTAAGGCTGGTCGGCGATGGCGCTAGTTCCCGCCCGGTGGGGCCAGCGAGCGACCTCATCACAACTGCTGGTTTCGTGTAGCGAGCGGCCGAAGGGCTCGACGTTGGCCAACGACGGCAGATCCGAAAACAATCGGTCAACCAGCCGTCGTGCTTTGGTAGGGACCATTCACGTCGAGTACCAGAGGTGTGGCCTTGATGAAGATGAGTTCGTCGGCGTCTGGGTGATAGGCAGTGGCATCAGCCTCGTCGTCTGAGAGCACTGCCAGCGCTTCATCACAGTGCGGCCCCCGAAGTTCCCGTTCCCTATGCCGCGCGATACCTGCGGCTGCCCGCGTAGTGCCGAGAAACCATCGAAGTCACTGATGAACACGAACCTGGCTGTGACGGTGTGTCGTGCCCACAATGTTCGGCCGTTCTTCAGGTGGTAAGTGTGGGGATCTGGGACTGAGCGAGCAGTCAAGACTCGCCCTCGACTTCATCTTGTGCCGACCACATACCACGTGAAAACATCGCTCTTGCTGGCTACGGCGGTCGTGCTGCTCTTCGGCATCGTCATCGTGATCCACTCAACCCTCAGCATCGGTGAGTTGTAATCCACCGCATGCCGCTCGGTGGTCAGGTCTGGCCGTTGGCGGCGAGAAAGGCGTTGAACAACTCAATGAGCGATTGCTTTTGTGCGTCGGTGAGCCGGTCCTCGGTGAGAATCAGTTGCTCAGTCGTCGGAGCCTCTGCTGAACCGCCGTTCCGGCCGAGAAAGTTCAGCAGCTTCTCAGACGGCAGATTCAACGCAGAAGACAAGGCGTTGACCACTCGTACCGACGGCTCATGGAGTCCCCGCTCAAGCTGACTCAGGTACGCGTCCGAGACCTCGGCGATCCGGGCCAGTTCTCGCTGCGAGAGGTCAGCGAGCCGACGCTGGCTGCGGATGAAGTTACCGAGCGCGCCAACACCCTCGGGGCGGTCGTCCTGCTCTTTCTCGGCATAGTCGGTCATCAGACTCCCAGCATTGTCGATCATCGCCGTGGCACACGGCATTACGCGGACGAAGCCCGGACGACATTGCGTCCGAGCTTCGTCGAGTTTGTGGGTCAGGGACCGGCCACGAGCTAGAGCCCCGCGGGGCGACTCAGGCAGCGGTCTTCTTGGCCGAAACCTTCTTGGCTGAGACCTTCTTGGGGGCCGGCTTGGTGGCAGGCGCCAGGTCGACGACCTTGTTGCTGAGGTCACGGTTAAAGCCGACAACACGGTCGACAACGTCGAGGTACACCTCTCCGAGCTCAGCCGGAGCGGGGAGCCAGTCCACCAGCGGGGTATCGGCGATCATGGGCTCGATCGCGGCCGTCATTTTAGTGGCGTTCGAAACGATGATGTCTACGACCTTGTTGTTGGTGTCGATGACGACGTCCATCACGCGATCGCTGGAGTCGCCGTACGTGTTGGCTGCGGTGCGGCCGAACTGCTCGAAGAGGTTGGTGGCCTTCGTTCGGTAGTTGTCGAACTGCTCAAGGTTGATCGACGGAAAGTCGACGTTGGGGAGCTCGACGTTCTTGATGGTGTCGGTGATCTGCATTGCGATGCCTCTCTGAGGGTTAGGTGAGCTCAGGCCGCTTCGGCGAGCGCTCTGTTCGATGTGCTAATGCGTACTATATCACGCACTGCTCGCAATGCAAAGTCGTTGCGTAAAATACCTAGCAAGCTTGCGCAGCACCTTACGCTTGCAACTAGTGGGCTCTTGGAACGCGGAACGGGCCGGTCGGAAGTTCCCGACCGGCCCGTTGACCGAAGGTACGTCGCCGAGATGACGGTTGGCGTCAGACGGCGCGGACGTTTTGGGCTTCGTCGCCTTTGCGGCCTTCGCCAATGTCGAATTCGACGGCTTGACCCTCATCGAGCGACTTGAAGCCGCTACCGGCGATGTTTGAGTGGTGGACGAACACGTCGTCGCCATCGTCGCGCGAGATAAAGCCGTAGCCCTTCTCGTTGTTGAAGAACTTTACGGTGCCTTTCATGGCATTCACTTACTTTCACTTGCGTCCCGCCAACGTGACGAGATCGGAGACATCTTATTGGGATTGAGCGAACATGTCGCTCACAAAACGAAAAGGACGAACGAGCTAGCTTGCCCGTTCCACCGTTCAGCGCCTGTTCACTTAGAAGCGGGCTTGGCGCTCGGCGCGCTCGCGCTCGCGACGGGCGTCATCTTCCTCGGTCCCACGCTCGGGGCGAGAGATGTCGATGCCGAGCTCTTCGGCCGCGCGGAAGACTTCGTCGTCAAGGTCGCGCATCTCTATCTCCTGGCCGTCTTCGGTGAGCACCTCAACGTTGATGCAGAGGGCCTGCATTTCCTTCATAAGCACCTTGAACGACTCGGGCACACCAGGCTCAGGGATGTTGTCACCCTTCACAATCGACTCGTACACCCGGACGCGGCCTAGCACGTCGTCGGATTTAATCGTAAGCAGCTCCTGTAGGCAGTAAGCCGAGCCGTACGCCTCGAGTGCCCACACCTCCATCTCACCGAAGCGCTGGCCACCGAACTGGGCCTTGCCGCCGAGTGGCTGTTGGGTGATCATCGAGTACGGACCGGTGGAACGCGCGTGGATCTTGTCGTCGACCAGGTGGGCCAACTTCAAGATGTACATGTACCCGCAGGTAATCGGGTTGTCGTACTGCTCGCCGGTGCGACCGTTGAAGAGCGTCAGCTTGCCGTTCTGGCCGACCAGCTGATCGCCGTCGGCCCCCTCGGGGTTGAGCGCCTCGAGAATTTCCTGGATCGTCGGGTGATCTAGCGACTTGTCCTTCTCGTCCCAGTTCGCACCGTCGAATACCGGAGTGGCCACGAAGGTAGCCGGCTTCGTGTTGGGGCGCGTCTTGGATTCGGTCCCGCGGACGGGATCGTCACCGATCTGGGTGCCATCGGGGTTGGTCCAGCCCCAGCGAGCGCAGTAGCCAAGGTGCGATTCGAGCACTTGTCCCACGTTCATACGCGATGGGACGCCGAGCGGATTCAAGATGATGTCGACCGGCTGACCGTCGGCGGTATAAGGCATGTCTTCAATCGGAAGAATCTTGGAGATGACGCCCTTGTTGCCGTGGCGACCCGCAAGTTTATCGCCCACCGAGATCTTGCGCTTTTGGGCCACGTAGACCCGCACGAGCTGGTTAACACCCGGAGGCAGCTCGTCGCCGTCGTCGCGGTTGAACACTTTGACGTCAATAACTTTGCCGGTCTCACCGTGAGGCACCTTGAGCGAAGTGTCGCGCACCTCGCGGGCCTTCTCACCAAAGATCGCGCGCAGCAGACGCTCCTCCGGGGTGAGTTCAGTCTCACCCTTCGGGGTGACCTTGCCGACAAGCACGTCGCCAGGACCGACCTCGGCGCCGATGCGGATGATGCCGCGATCGTCGAGGTCAAGGAGGATGTCGTCGGAGAGGTTCGGGATATCGCGCGAGATCTCTTCTGGGCCGAGCTTCGTGTCGCGAGCATCAACCTCATGCTCCTTGATGTGGATCGACGTAAGAACATCATCCTTCACCAGACGCTCAGAGAGGATAATGGCGTCCTCAAAGTTGTAGCCCTCCCATGGCATGAACGCCACGAGAAGGTTCTTGCCGAGCGCAAGCTCGCCTTCGTCGGTCGACGGACCGTCGGCGATAATCGAACCCTTCTTGACCTTGTCGCCCTCACGCACCAGCGGACGCTGGTTGATACAGGTGTCTTGGTTCGAGCGGGTGAATTTATTCAAGCGGTAGACCCGCTTGCCTTCCTTCTTGTACTCGATGGTGATCGACGAGCCCGTCACCTCGGCTACCTCGCCGTCGTCGATCGCCTGGATCAAGTCCGCCGCATCGCGAGCTGCGCGGTTCTCGATGCCGGTACCGATGTAGGGAGCCTCAGGGCGCAGCAGGGGCACGGCCTGGCGCTGCATGTTAGCGCCCATGAGCGCACGGTTGGCATCGTCGTGCTCGAGGAACGGGATCAGCGCTGTGGCAACCGACACGATTTGCTTCGGCGACACGTCAATGAAATCGACCTCGGTCGGCGGCACGTAGCCGATGTCAGTAGTTGCGCCGAAGAAACTTTCCGCTTCAAGCATCTTGCGAAGATCCTCGAGACTGGCGGCCTGCGGCGAGCGACGCACGAGGACCTTCTCGTCACGGATCGCTCCGTCGGCGGCCAGCGGCGTGTTCGCCTGAGCGACGACGTAGTTCTCTTCCTCGTCGGCAGCCATGTAGATGATCTCGCCGGTGACCTTGCCATCGATGACCTGACGGTACGGCGACTCAATGAAGCCGAACTCATTGACGCGGGCGTAGGTGGACAGACCACCGATCAGGCCGATATTCGGACCCTCAGGAGTTTCGATTGGGCACATGCGGCCGTAATGCGAGAAGTGAACGTCGCGGACCTCGAAGCCGGCACGCTCACGGGACAGACCACCCGGGCCGAGAGCCGACAGGCGGCGACGGTGAGTGAGGCCCGACAGCGGGTTGACCTGGTCCATGAACTGCGACAGTTGGGAAGTCCCGAAGAATTCCTTGATCGCCGCCACCACCGGACGGATATTGATGAGCGTCTGGGGTGTGATGGACTCAACGTCTTGCGTGGTCATGCGCTCACGAACGACCCGCTCCATACGGCTGAGGCCGATGCGTACCTGGTTCTGAATGAGCTCACCAACCGAACGGATGCGGCGGTTGGCAAAGTGATCCTGATCGTCAAGGCGGTAGCCGGGCTCCTGCTTTACAAGGTGGAGCATGTACGTGATAGCGGCGAGTACTTCGCATCGTGACAGTACGTTTTGGGCCTCTTCGGGATAATCGAGCAACGGTTCGCCCTCAGCGTTAGTGAGGCCGCTGAGGCCGAACAGCTCATCGAGCAGCGCAACCTCTTCTCCGAGCTTGCGGTTCAGCTTGTAGCGACCAACCCGACTTAGGTCATAGCGACGGCTCTCGAAGAAAGCATTACGGAAATACGCCTTGGCCGATTCGGCCGTGGGCGGCTCGCCGGGGCGGGCGCGCTTGTAAATCTCGATCAGCGCCTCTTCCTGGGTAGGGGCGATTTCTCGCTCCTTCTCCCACTGGCCCTCGAGAAAGTCGAAGTGGCTGACGAAGCGATCGAGGAAGCCCGGAGCGTTCTCCTCGTCGTAGCCAAGGGCACGGAGCATGGTGAAGATTCCGAGGCGACGTTTGCGAGCAACACGCGTACCGGCGGTGACGTCCTTACCTGGCTTGTGCTCAACGTCGAACTCCATCCACTCACCGCGGTACGGGTGGATAGTGCCCTTGACGAGCTGGTGCTTAGTGAGGTTGCGAAGACGAAAGCGCTCACCCGGCTCGAAGATGACACCCGGCGAACGGACGAGCTGCGAAACGACGACTCGTTCGGTGCCGTTGACGATGAAGGTGCCCTTGTCGGTCTGCACGGGGAAGTCCCCCATGAAGACGACCTGCTCTTTGATCTCACCGGTGTTCCGGTTCATGAAGCGGGCTCGCACGAAGACGGGCGCCGCATAGGTCATATCCTTCTCTTTGCACTCCTCGACCGAGAACTTCGGCGGCGGGCGCAGATCAGGATCTTCCGGATCGAACTCAAGCTCGAGCTGGAGGTTCTCCGAAAAGTCCTTGATCGGACTAATCGAATCGAAGGTCTCCTTCAACCCGACGTCGAGAAAGTGCTGGAAGCTCTCGGTCTGGATAGCGACCAGATCGGGAAGCTCCAGCGGCTCGCGCAGGTTGCCGAATGAATAACGGTCACGGGAGACGGGACGAGTCGCCACGAATCACACTCCAGGAGAGAAGGGGTTGCCAGCACTGCAACGCGCCAGGACTTCACCACTGATGGAAGTGAAGAGCAGGAACGCCACAGCAACTGTCCACAATACCGGGCACGGGCACGCAACACCAACCGGATTCGGAGCGTATTCGCTCAACAAATCAGGCGCTGACCACGACGTCGACTGAAACCGGAACTCTCGACGGAACTCAATTCCCAGTCAAGCTAAAGAACCCGCCTTGAGGTGTCAAGCCTTGTCGACCGATATAGAACATTCGTCGAACAAACGTCTCGCTCCGGGAGAGGGCACGGCGCAACGTAGCTTCCCCGACCAGGTGAATCGCGGAATGAACGCATTAGGTACCTCCGGAACGCTAATCGGCCCCGACATTAATTGTCGGGGCCGATTTCGTTACACGTCCGTGCCCTAGGGCGCGGCGGTCAAGCGACCGTCTGTAGTTGCGCCTGAAGACGCAGAGGTCACTTGACCTCGACGTCGGCACCCACCTCTTCAAGCTTGGCCTTTGCGGACTCGGCCTCGTCCTTCGAAACTTTCTCGAGGATGGGCTTGGGAGCACCGTCGACCAGATCCTTGGCGTCCTTGAGGCCCACGCCGAGCAGGTCCTTGACGACCTTAACGACCTGGATTTTCTGAGCGCCAGCGCCGGCGAGCACCACATCGAACTCGGTCTGGTCATCGCCGTCACCAGCGTCACCACCGCCAGCAGCCGGCGCACCAGCAGCGGCGACGGCGACCGGAGCAGCGGCAGTCACGTCAAACTTCTCTTCGAAGGCATCGAGGAGCTCCTTGAGCTCAATGACGGTCATGTTGGAAATTGCGTCGAGGATCTCGTCCTTGGACATCGGTTTCTCTCTTTCGAATGGGGTGGGGTCACTGACCCCGTAGTGAATTGTTGGGGTGTGACCCTCAGGCAGCTTCCTGCTGCTGGATCAGAGCGTTGAGCCCGTAGGCGAAGTTGCGTGGGAGCGCCTGGAGCAGACCGGCGGTCTTGATCATCGGCGCCTGCATGGCGCCGGCCATCTTCGCAAGCAGAACCTCGCGCGACGGCAAACTGGCCAGGGTCTTGAGATCGTCGGCCGACATAACCGCGTCACCCATGACACCGCCCTTAAGCACGAGGGCCGGTGCAGCCTTCGCCTGTTCGGTGAGCGCTTTGGCAGCAGCGGCCACATCGCCCTGCACGAACGTGAGAGCAGTTGGGCCGGTGAGGTGCTCGTGGAGCCCTTCCATACCCGCAGCGGTGGCAGCCAGCTTCACGAGGGTGTTCTTGTAGACCTTGTGTTCGGCGCCGGCTTCGCGGAGTGGCTTGCGTAGATCAGCGAGCTGCGCAACCGTCAAACCGCGGTACTCGGACACGAACACGGCGTCAGCACCATTGAGCTTCGCTGTGACTTCTTCGACCACGGCGACCTTGTCGGTGCGTGGTGGGGAACCTTCTGACATGTGTATTTCCTCCTCTCGGATCGACTCGGGGTGCTCGCTGGGCGAACACACCGAGGATCAGCACCCAGCGAGGGGGTGACACGAGCTTCGGAGAGAACACCTCGGATGGCGGATGACTCCATTACCTCCCGCGTCGGCGGGAGACCATCGGTCTTCGGCGAGAACCGGACTGGTTGTAGGAAGGGCATGCTACGGGAATGCTCAGCGCAATCCACGCGCACAGACCACCGATCGGCCGAGCCAACGCACGACAGTCCTCAACGCAGGTCCCGCCGACCATCGCCGCCAGGGCCTGCATGGTCTGCGCGTTTTTCATTCATCAGCCAACGACAGACAGGCGAACAACATCCTCCCGCCCACATACTGCTGTGCCACGCAAAGGATGCCCACCCCCTCCACGCAGCCGGCCCCCAACGCCTAGATCAGTCTTCCGGCTTCAGGCGGCCGATGTCGATGCGGACCCCTGGGCCCATGGTCGCCGAGACGGTGACCTTCTTGATGTAGCGGCCTTTCGCCGATGCCGGCTTGGCTCGGTTCAGTTCCTCGATGATGGCGAAGAAATTCTTCGCAAGCGCATCAGGTTCAAAGCTTGCCTTACCCACCGGGACTTGTACGTTGCCGTAGCGGTCGGTGCGGTACTCGACCTTGCCACCCTTGAACTCCTCGACAGCTTTGGCGACGTCGGGAGTAACGGTGCCCGTCTTGGGGTTCGGCATCAGACCCCGCGGACCAAGGGTACGACCGAGGCGACCGACGAGCGGCATCATGTCGGGCGATGCGATGACGAGATCGAAGTCCATCTTGCCGGCCTCGACCTCGGCGGCGAGATCGTCAGCCCCGACTACGTCGGCGCCAGCGGCACGGGCGGCATCGGCGGCCTCACCGGCGGCGAACACCGCGACGCGCACGTCCTTGCCGGTGCCGGCAGGCAGAGCGACGGTGCCGCGGACCATCTGATCGGCCTTGCGCGGATCGACGCCGAGGCGAATAGCCACGTCGATGGACTCGTCGAACTTCGCCTTTGAGGTCGACTGAGCGTGGGCGAGGGCCTCAACGGGCGTGTAGAAGTGCTCACGGTCGTACGACTTGAGCGAATCTATGTGGTGCTTTCCGGACATTGATTGTCTCCCTCAGTGTGATGAGCCCGCCGGCCGAGGTGTGTCCGGTCGAGGCATTGGATTATGGGATTCTCAACGCCGCAGGCGATTACCCACGAAGCTGAGAGAAAGGTTCAAACGAGCGGCGAGCCAATCGCAGGGCGTCAGATGAAATCAGACGACCTCAATGCCCATCGAGCGGGCAGTGCCTTTGACTTGAAGCTTGGCGGCTTCCATATCGTTGGCGTTGAGGTCGGGCAACTTAATCTCCGCGATCTCCTGCACCTGGGCCTCGGTGATCGAGCCCGCCACCTCTGAGCCCGGATTGTTGGCGGCCTTGTCGAGGCCCGCCCTCTCCCGAATGAGCGTCGAGGTCGGCGGCGTCTTCAGGATGAAGTCGAACGAACGGTCTTCATAGATCGTGATCTCGGTCGGAATGACCTGGCCGGCCTTATCTTCGGTCTGGGCGTTATATGCCTTAACGAAGTCCATGATCGGGATCCCGTGGGGACCGAGCGCAGTACCGACGGGTGGGGCCGGGCTGGCTTTGCCAGCTTCGATCTGAATCTTGACGACTGTTGCGACTTGCTTTTTAGCCATGACGATGAGGTGCTTCTACTTCTGCGATTTAGGGGCGATTCGAGGCTACGGGTGTTTCGCCCGACTCGCGCCGAACGATGGGCACGCGTTTGCGTTCAGAGCTTGGAGACCTGGCTGAAGTCCATTTCGACCAAGGTCTCACGGCCGAAGATGTTGACGAGCACTTTCAGCTTCATATGGTCAGCATTGATCTCAGCGATCACCCCGGTGAAGTCGGCGAACGGGCCCTCCTTGACGCGAACGCTCTCACCTTCTTCGTAGTCGAGCTTCGCCTGACGACGCGGGGCGGCGTCAACACCAGTGGTCTTCGGGGATAGGAAGGTCTTGACCTCACGACGCGACAGCGGGGTGGGTTTCTGACCCTTCTGGGCTTGGCCGACGAACCCGGTGATACCTGGTGTGTTACGAACGCAGTACCAGGCCTCGTCGTTCATCCGACAACGGACCAAGAGGTACCCCGGGAAGACCTTCTTCATTACGGTTTGTTTCTTGCCGTTCTTGTACTCGTCGACTTCTTCCATGGGGATGACGATCTCGTAGATCTTGTCTTCCATGTTCATGGACTGGATCCGAGCGTTCAGGTTCGCCATCACCTTCTTCTCGTGACCTGACTGGGTATGCACGACGAACCACTTGCCTGGACGCTTATTGGGATCGTCGACCTCTGCTGCGGGCTCGACCTCGACGGCGCCCTCCGGGGCTTCATCGACTGCAACTTCGGCTGCGCCTGCGGCGTCGTCGGTCTCGACAGGCTCGTCCGCAGTGACGTCGGTGTCACCGGTCGGCAGCAAAGACGCAGCGTCGGCCGGATCGACGTCAGCTTCATCGTCGTTGGCGCCAAGGTCAGCGTCGCCGGCGGGCAACAAGTCGACGGCAGTAGGTCCGGCGGATTCAGCGCTGTCGTCGACGAGTTCGGTCGCTACGGCCTCAGGCCCGGCGGCCCCGGGGTCGGCGGCGTCGAGCGCAGCTAGGCCCTCAGTACCGGGCGTGTCGGTGATGTTGATGTCGTCGCTCATGTCGTTCCAAGCCATGGTCTCAGGTGATGTGGGTCGGTCGGGGCAGCCGGATGGTGCCGCTCAGCGCGTCAGGTCGGCAGACCGTAAAACCACTCGCTGAACTGACCGAATATGTAGTCGAAGCCACCGACAAAGGCGGTGTAGATGATGACGGTGATTGTGACAATGATTGAGTAGCGAATGACCTCGGGGCGCTTCGGCCAGGCAACTTTGCGCATTTCGTCACGCACCTCTTTGAGGTACTGACGGACACCGACCCGCTCGTTCTTCTTGCGCGTCTGCGGCTGACGTCGGTCGCGCTGGGGCCGACCCTGTTCATCGAGCGCGCCCATTTTCTTGAGTTGGCGCTTCTGTTCTCGGTTCAGGTCGTCCAGTGACACGTGTTAGGTCTCTTGTCTCGTTGTACCGGACCGTTCGATCCGGACTGTGCAGGGCAGGAGGGACTCGAACCCCCGACCGTCGGTTTTGGAGACCGATGCTCTAGCCAACTGAGCTACTGCCCTCTGGTTCGGGGATGGGCGAACATCCCCACTCGTCGAGGGTAACCCTCAGCGAGTTTCTTTGTGCAGCGTGTGCTTACGCTCGTGGCTGCAGTATTTATTCACCTCGAGGCGCTCACGATCGTTGATCTTCGATTTCATCGTGATGTAGTTGCGCCGTTTGCATTCGGTGCATTCGAGGGTGACTTTGACCCTCTTGTCGCTCTTGGCCATTGCGGCCTCCTCTTGAAACGTGTGTCGGTCGAAACGACGAGCAGGCCGACCTGGCAGCCAGGCCGACCCGCTCGTCATCTCAGCGCCGTGTGACGCCGTGAATCACTTGATGATCTTGGTAACGCGGCCAGCACCCACGGTGCGGCCACCCTCACGGATAGCGAACCGCAGACCCTCGTCCATCGCAATCGGCTTACCCAGCTCAACAGTCATGTCGACATTGTCACCA
>Ga0213866_10000492_pt1 | contig 31773 bp, 26 predicted proteins | sample PICome_11_FD_160079 | JGI IMG/M metagenome (GOLD analysis project Ga0213866, IMG submission 160079) | Coastal seawater microbial communities near Pivers Island, North Carolina, United States - PICO284 | ecosystem: Environmental > Aquatic > Marine > Coastal | place: USA: North Carolina... | reverse complement strand
TGAATGTAAATATCTACTGGTACAATTTTATCACATCCTCTCACAACTGAATAAGAGTAGTGATAATATCCTCCTCCATTAGCACAGCTTCCCATTGATACAACGTACCTTGGTTCCGGCATTTGATCGTAAACTTTTCTAAGAGCTGGAGCCATTTTATTTGTTAAAGTTCCTGCTACAATCATCACATCAGATTGCCTCGGCGAAGCTCGTGGTGCAGCACCAAATCTCTCAAGATCATATCTTGGCATCGAAGTTTGCATCATTTCTACAGCACAACATGCAAGTCCAAATGTCATCCAGTGTAAAGACCCTGTCCTAGCCCAATTAATTAAATTATCGCTTGAAGTAGTTATAAATCCTTTTTCTGCGAAATCTTTTGCCAAATCTTTAAATTCTTCTGGAATTTGTTTTTGTTTATCGGAATTCAAATTCATTTTTATTCCCATTCTAACGCCCCCTTTTTCCACTCATATATAAATCCGATAGTCAAAACCCCTAAAAAAAACATCATCGACCAAAAACCTGTTGGACCTATTCCTCCTAAAGATATTGCCCAAGGAAAGAGGAAAGCAATCTCTAAATCAAAAATAATGAAGAGAATAGCAACTAAATAAAATCTTACATCAAATTCCATTCTCGAGTCATCAAATGCCTCGAAACCACATTCGTATGCTGATAACTTTTCTGGATCTGGGTTAGATGGGGAAGCTAAATAATTAGCAATAATAAAGCCTACGCTTAAAAATAAAGCTATAAATAAAAATATTATTATAGATAAATATTCAGATAAAAAATTATAAATCATGTTTTTTTATTAATACCTACCTTAATACCGTAGTTTAAGGATTCTTATATTAACAATAACTCTTTATAACATTTTACATGTAAGAGTACAGGACAGATGGAAGCATTTTTGTTGATTAAATAATAATGATTTCAAACTTTTTAGATGAAAACGATTATCAACTAGTGGCGGGAGTGACGGGACTCGAACCCGCGACCTCCTGCGTGACAGGCAGGCGCTCTAACCAAGCTGAGCTACACCCCCTTATTTAATGGTGGGCGGTAAAGGACTCGAACCTATGACCCTCTCGGTGTAAACGAGATGCTCTACCAACTGAGCTAACCGCCCCATTAAATAAAACCGAGGTATACAATAAAAAATTTATAAAGTAAAAAAGTATTTAATTTGTAGTGTAATTTATATAAATACCAGTATTATTGATATTAAATGATTTTATCTTGTAATTCATGTGGTAAAAAATTTGTAGTTCCGGATAGTGCAATAACAGCCTCTGGAAGAACGGTTCAATGTGGATCTTGTGGCAATAAATGGAAGCAATTTCCTATTAATGAAATTAAAAAAATACAGGCAGTTACAAACGTTCAAAGTAAAGTTTCAAAGGTTAAAAAATATCAACAAAAAGTAAACAAACCAAAAAAAATCAAAAGGTCCGGCATAAAAAAAACCAGAGAAATAAATTTATATTCTCCAGAATATTTGGCTAAAAAACACGGGATCAAGCTAAATAATGAAGACGATAAAAAAGCTTTGTCTAAAGTTAAAATATCTTTTGGGTTTTACAATTCTTTGTTGTTATTTTTAGTGATAATTATAATTTTATCTAGAGGTCTTTATTTTTTCCAAGACTTTGTTGTTCAAAAATTTCCATTCACAGAATATTATATAGATTATTTTTTTGAGAGTATAAAAAATATGTTTGAGATATGGAAAAATCTTATTTCTAATTATTAGTCTCTAAATCTTTAATATTAACAAAATTTTCAGATAAATTTGTATTATTTTTTTTAATATCATCAAAAAAATTCCAAGCTAGAACTAATAGTATATTCTTTTTATTTTTTATTTTCGATTTATCTTTAATAGGAATTTTTACTCCTGGTATAAATTTATTATGTTTTAGTTTATTATCTTCAACAATAAAATCGATCTCTTTTGAAATTCCAAAAAAATTCAAGGCTGTTGTTGCTTTAGCAGGTGCGCCAAAGCCAATAATTTGATTGTTCTGCTCTTTAAGTTTTTTAATTTTAGCTAAAACATTCTCTTTTATTTTATAAACTTTTTCTCCAAATCTTTGATAGGTTTTAAAATCTTTTATTCCAAATTTTTCCTCCTCTTTAAGCATTTTAGTAACGCTAGACTCAATTTTAAATCTTTTGTCCTTTTTAATATAAACTCTTATAGATCCCCCATGTGTATTCACTCTTTCACATCTAAAAATTTTTGCATCAAATTGATTAAAAAAATAAACCAAAGATGTTAATGACCAATAATTGTAATGTTCATGATATATATTATCAAAAGTCAGATCTTTTAGAGTATTCATTAAATATTGAACTTCTATAATTATTGTACCTTTTTTGCTCAATAAACTTAGCATGCATTCAGCCATTTCCTTAAGTTTGTCTGAGTGAGCAAAAACATTAGATGCTAAAATCAAATCTGCATTTTTTTTTATCTTTTTAATATTTTTTTTCTCTAAAAAACCATTAAAGGTTTTAACTTTATTCTTATTCGCTAATCTTGCTAAATTTTTTGCCGGTTCAATTCCTAATACTTTTTTAAACCCTAAATCTAGAAACGGTTTTAATGCAACACCATCATTACTCCCAATGTCGATGATATATGATTTTTTTTTATTCAACTTTAATTCTTTGGAATATTTTTTTGCAGCTTCAACAAAGTGATTTCTGAAAATTTTTGAAGTTGAAGATGTATAAAGATAATTTGAAAACATTTTTTTAGGATCAACTGCTACGGATAGTTGGCAATTGTGACATTTTTCACAGTAATTTACTTCGAGTGGATATAGGTCACATTTTTCATTTTTTTTATTGATCAGATTATTTGCTAATGGCTGATATCCTAATGATACGACTCTTTTGAGATTATTATTACCACAAGATCGACATTCAAATTTATAACATTTTAATAATAAATTTTTTTCTTTTTCGTCTACAAAAAAATGTCTAATGGTATGAGTAATACCGTAGTTTTCATGATCTCTTTCTCCTCTAACTAAATTTAAAAAAGTTGTATCTTTTGCAAATACCATTGTATGAGCTACATTAGGTTTAATGATTGATAATTGTCCTGCGTTTACTACTTGAGTAATTTTAGGTGCGTTGGGATTAATAATATCTTGAAAAATTTCTATAATTTGTCCTTTTGTAAATAAACATTTTTGCTCTTGTTGAGGGTGGTAGTGATTAGCTCTGATGGTTCCTTTTTTTGACTCTATCATTCCAATTAAATTGATAGGCTCAGTTAACTCATGATTGCTAATTACTCCTCTTTCATCAATAAATAAATTTTCTCCATCTTTTACATGTTCTAAATCTTTAATTAATTTTTGCTTAGACCACTTTTGAATCATTTCTTTTATGTTTTGATCTAAATTATATAAAAACTCGAAACCAGAATTTAGTAGTTTTTTGTTTGATAAAGAGAAACCCAAGTTAGGAACTTCATCATTAGTCTCTTTAAGTGAAATTTTTGGATTATGTTTTTTGCAAATTTCTGCTACTTCTTTTACTGTTAAAGTTTCTTTTGTTAAATTAAATGTTTCAGACTTAATATCATTTTTTTCTTCCATAAATTTAAAACACCTAGCTACATCTATTAAAGGTACAAGACTTTTTATCTGTCTGCCGCCAGCAAACAATTTCAAGGTTCCATTTTGTGAGGCTATTTTTGAAAATAAATTTGGCATGATATCGATTCTCATTGAGTCAGTTGAATATCCATAAACGGAACCAAGTCTTAAGATTACATAATTTTTTCCAGATTTTTTTAATTGGTCTTCATTTACTGCCTTGGAAGAAGAATAGGATAAAACTGGTTTTGTTTTTTCGTTCTCTTTAATATCTAATTTTACTTCTTCTATACCCTCGTAAACAACATGAGTAGAGGGGAAAATAATTTTACATTTGTTGCTTATTACATCTAAAATATTTTGGGTACCCTTTTCTCCTACTTCTTTAATTTTTTCATCTTGAGCTGTTGATGACTCACTTTTTGTTCTAGGTACTTGTGTAACACCTGCTAAATGATGCACAACATCAGCATCCTTAAAATATTTGTTGATTAAGTTTTTATCCAATATATCTCCTTGAATAAAATCCATGTTCCAATTTCTTATTTGGTTGACTCTTTCTGAGATAAATCTGCTATCAATAACAATAATCTGATGGTGCCAACTGACACCCGAATAAAGCTTACACAGCTCTGTACCAATATATCCCAAACCACCTGTTATAATTATTTTTTTTTTCATAGAAAAATTAATTAATATTTACTTATATTATATTTTATTATAACTCAAATAACATGAATATATATGACTGCTTCATGTATTTTGATGAAGACCTTCTTTTAGACATAAGGCTGAATTCTTTAGATAAATTTGTCAAAAAATTTGTAATCACTGAAGCGACTTATACGCACAATGGTAAAAAGAAAAAATTAAATTTTGATATCAATAAATTTCAAAAATTTAAAGATAAAATCACTTATGTTATTGTAGAAAATCAACCCCAAAACATTCTTAAAATAAATGATACAGACACAAAAGAAAAAGAGGGAGAAAAACTTATTTTAAATGGTATGGCTAGGGATTATTTTCAGAGAGAAAATTTATCTAGAGGATTAAATAATGTTTCCGATGAAGACTTAATTTTAATAAGTGATCTTGATGAAATTCCTAATTTAGAAAATTTAAGTTTTGAAAATGTAAATAATAAAATAATTATTTTTGAACAAAAAATATTATATTATAAATTAAATTTACTTTATGATAAATTTCTTTGGCACGGAACTAGAGCTATCAAAAAAAAGAATTTTTTATCTCCTCAGTGGTTAAGAAATATCAAAGGAAAAAAATATCCAAAATGGAGATTGGATACTTTTTTTTCCAAAAAAAAATATTCTAATGTTGCTTTTGTTAAAAATGGAGGATGGCATTTTACATGCTTAAAAACACCTGAGCAGCTTGAAAGAAAATTATTAAATTATGCGCATCACTATGAATTTCAAGAAAGTGGTCTAAAATTAGAAGACATAAAAAAATTTGTATCAGAAAAAAGGATTGTGTATGACTATAATATTGATCAAAAAAAATATAAGTGGTCAGGCCAGTCGACATTAAAAAAATTAGAAAATAATCTTTTACCCAGTTATATTTCCAATAATTTAGATAAATTTATTGATTGGCTGGAATAATTTATTAAGTATTTGGGGTGTTAGTGGTACACACTAGCTCACACTACTTCACACTACCTCACACTAGTAATGCGGACTATTTAATTTTCATTAAAAATAAATTGCTTAAAGACTCATTTATTTAAGTAGTAAACTAGATATACGACTAGATATATTTGAGATAAAACAAAGATTGGACTTTTGTGAACAAAGAAAACTCGCAGAAACTCTGGAAAATTATTCAGGAAGCTGGCGATTTTAATGGGTGCTTAATTCTTTTTTTAATTTTTCCTTTTTAGATATTTGATCTACATCCACCCACTCAACGCTTTTTAAAGGTTTTGTTAATGCCACCTTTAAAACCTCATCTACATTTTTAACTGGTATTATTTCTATTGAGTCTAATACTGTTTTTGGGACTTCTATCAAATCTTTTTTATTTTCTAAGGGAATTAGAACTTTTTTAATCCCTGCTCTGTGAGCTGCTAATAATTTTTCCTTCAGCCCGCCTATAGGGAGTACAAGTCCTCTTAAAGTTATTTCCCCAGTCATTGCAACATCTTTATTAACCGGTATTTCTGTTATAGCTGAAATTATTGAAGTAACCATTCCTACACCTGCAGAGGGGCCATCTTTAGGTGTTGCGCCTTCCGGAACATGTATGTGAAAATCTTTCTTATCAAAAATTGGAGGAATAATTCCGAAATCTAAGCTTTTTGATCTAATGTAAGATTTTGCAGCTTTTACGGACTCTTGCATAACGTCACCTAATTTACCAGTAATTTGCATTTTACCTTTACCAGGCATTACTGCTGACTCTATTTTTAAAATTTCTCCCCCAACTTCAGTCCAAGCCAATCCTGTAACTACACCAACTCTATTTTCTTCCTCTATTTCACCATAATTAAATTTTTGAACACCGAGCAGATCTTTTAAATCTTTTTCATTAATTGGATTGTTCACTTTTTCATTGTTATCGATTTTTTTTACTAATTTTCTTGCGACTTTTGAAATTTCTCTTTCAAGATTTCTAACGCCAGACTCTCTAGTATAGTGTCTAATAATTTTTCTATTAATATTTTCATCAATAGACCATTCGTCTTTTTTTAATCCATTATTTTTACTTTGATTGGGTATCAAATATTTTTGCGAAATATTTACCTTTTCATCCTCTGTATAACCTGACAATCTAATTACTTCCATTCGGTCAAGTAAGGGTGGTAAAATATTTAAAGTATTTGCTGTTGTAACAAACATTACGTCGGAAAGATCGTAATCGACCTCCAAATAGTGATCGTTAAATTCTTTGTTTTGCTCTGGATCTAATGCCTCTAATAAAGCTGAGGATGGGTCTCCTCGATAATCATTTCCTACCTTGTCTATTTCATCTAATAAAAAAAGAGGATTTTTAGTTCCAGCTTTTTTCATCATTTGAATTATTTTTCCTGGTAAAGAGCCAATATAAGTTCTTCTATGTCCTCTTATTTCTGCTTCATCTCTAATTCCTCCTAAAGAAATCCTTATAAATTTTCTATTCGTTGCTTTAGCAATTGATTTACCTAATGATGTTTTTCCAACTCCGGGAGGGCCAACTAAGCAAAGAATTGGGCCTTTCATTTTTTGTATTCTTTTTTGAACAGCTAGAAATTCTATTATTCTCTCTTTTACCTTATCAAGCCCATAATGATCTTCATCTAAAATCTTTTGAGCATTTTTTAAATCAGTATTGATTTTAGATTTGTTGGACCAAGGAAGTTCTGTCATCCAATCTAAATAATTTCTAACAACCGTAGCTTCAGCTGACATTGGACTCATAGATTTGAGTTTTTTTAACTCTGACAAACATTTTTCTTTTGCCAGCTTAGGCATCTTTGCATCGTTAATAGCTTTAAACAATGATGAATGCTCATCTTTTCCTTCATCAATTTCACCTAATTCTTTTTGTATGGCTTTAAGTTGTTCGTTCAAATAATATTCCCGTTGAGTTTTTTCCATTTGATTTTTAACTCTTCCACGAATTTTCTTTTCTACTGATAGTACGCTTGTTTCCTTCTCTATTAATTGATGAATTTTTTCCAGTCTCTTTTTAATATCAAGAATTTCAAGTAATTCTTGTTTTTCAAATATTTGTATATTTAAATTTGAAGATATATTGTTAGCTATTTGAGAAGGATCTTTTAAACTTTTTAAATTATTTGACCCATCGTTCAAATCTTTTTTGCTCAAAATTTGTAATCTGTCAAATTTTTTTATTAAACCCGTAGCTAAAGTCTCTAAATCTTTGGATAAATTTATATCCTCAGCAACTTCTACTTCGCAAGTTAAATAACTGTTATCACTATCTTCGTGTTTTAAGATTTTGACTCTTTTTTCACCCTCCACTAAAACTTTAACAGTTCCGTCAGGTAGTTTTAATAATTGTAATACTTTACTTAAACAACCGTATTGGTATAGATCTTTTCCAGTAGGGTCGTCTATTTCAGAATTTTTTTGAGTTACTAAAACTATAGATTTGTCAGTTTTCATAACCTCTTGAAGGGCTTTGATAGATTTATCCCTGCCAACGAATAATGGCACTACCATCGATGGGAATATCACTATGTCTCTAAGTGGTAATAGTGGTTTTAAATAAGAAGCTTTCATTAATTATTAATATGGCTATTAAATTGATAATTTCAAGAAACAAATGAATATTAGGCTACTGATGTTGATGATTTTTTGCCGTATGTTACAATAGGTTCTGAATTACCTTTTACAGCAGCGCTATCAACTGTAACTTTTATCACATCTTCCATATCTGGCAGTTCAAACATTGTTTTAAGCAAAATATTTTCAAGAATGGATCTTAAACCTCTTGCTCCTGTTTTTTTAGATATAGCTTTTTTTGCTATTTCCAAAATAGCGTCATCATTAAACTCTAGCTCTACCTCTTCAAATTCAAATAATCTCTGATATTGTTTAATAAGAGAATTTTTAGGTTCTTTTAAAATTTTTACTAAAGATTTTTCATCAAGATCGTCTAATGTTGCTATTATAGGCATTCTTCCAATAAACTCAGGGATAAGTCCATATTTAATCAAATCTTCCGGTTCAAGCATTTTCATAATCTCTGAAAGAGGTTGTTCTTTATAGTTTTTCACTTTTGCTCCAAAGCCAATGGAGCTTCCTTTGCCTCTACTATCAATTAATTTATCTAATCCTGCAAAAGCTCCTCCACAGATAAATAAAATATTCGTTGTATCTACTTGTAAAAATTCTTGCTGCGGATGTTTTCTTCCGCCTTGGGGAGGCACGCTTGCAACAGTCCCTTCCATTATTTTTAATAGTGCTTGTTGTACTCCTTCACCAGAAACATCTCTTGTTATTGAGGGGTTTTCTGATTTTCTACTTATTTTGTCAACTTCATCTATGTAGACAATTCCTCTTTGTGCCTTTTCAACATTATAATCTGCTGCTTGTAAAAGTTTTAAGATAATATTCTCTACATCTTCTCCGACATAACCTGCTTCTGTCAAAGTTGTAGCATCAGCCATTGTAAATGGAACATCTAAAATTCTTGCTAAAGTTTGTGCAAGTAATGTTTTTCCGCAACCTGTTGGACCGACTAAAAGTATGTTTGATTTCGATAATTCAATATCTTTATTATTTTTAGTTTCATGATTTAATCTTTTATAGTGGTTGTGGACTGCGACCGATAATATCTCTTTAGCAAATTTTTGCCCTATTACATAATCATCCAATACATTGCAAATTTCTTTTGGTGAAGGCACTCCGTCTTGATGTTTTACAAGTGAGCTTTTATTCTCTTCTTTAATAATATCCATACAAAGCTCAACACACTCGTCACAAATAAACACTGTTGGCCCAGCTATAAGTTTTCTTACTTCATGTTGGCTTTTTCCGCAGAAAGAACAATATAGAATATTTTTGTTATTTTTTTCAGTCATATCGAATCAATATACATAATATAAATCTACGTTAAATGCTTAGCAAGTTGAAGTTGTACAAAAAGCTAGATATTGTGTTTTATTTTCTTTTCTCCACAACAGAGTCTATTAATCCGAATTTTTTCGCTTCCTCTGCTGTCATGAAATTATCTCTTTCTAAAGCGTCAGAAATTTCATCGACTGATTTACCAGTGTGCCTGGAGTAGATTTTGTTTAGTCTTTCTTTTAAAGAAAGAATTTCTTTTGCATGAATCTGAATATCAGTCGCTTGACCTTGAAATCCTGCTGAAGGCTGATGAACCATTATTCTAGAGTTTGGAAGAGAGTATCTTTTTCCTTTTTCTCCTGCGGCTAAAAGAAATGAACCCATAGATGAAGCTTGACCGATACAAAGAGTAGAAACAGGAGAATTAATATATTGCATTGTGTCATAAATGCCCAAACCTGCTGTTACTAATCCACCTGGACTATTAATATAAAAGTTAATTTCTTTTTTTGGATTTTCTGACTCTAAGAATAATAATTGTGCTGTCACTAAAGATGCTACCGCATCATTAACCGGACCTACTAAGAAAACTATCCTTTCTTTCAGTAATCTAGAATAAATATCATACGCTCTTTCTCCTTTACTTGTTTGTTCAACAACCATTGGGATTAAGCTATTCATCTTTTCTTCAAATTCGCGACTCATAGGTGGTTTATACAACTATTGATTACTTTTTACTAATTTTTTTTGATTTAGACTTGTTTTTAAGAGAAGATTTGGTTTCAGATTTCTCGGAATCAACATTGGGTTTATTAAATTCAGCAATTATTTTTTCTGCTTCTTTTGTATTTATCTCTTTAGAAACAAGATTCATTTTTGACTTAATAAGATCTAAAATCTTTTCTTCGTATAAAGAACCTTTTAAGCTTTGAGAGGCGCTTGGGTTTTTCTGATAATACTCAAGAACCATTTTTTCTTGACCAGGCATACCTTTTATTTGCTTTTGTATTTCATTTCTAACTTCATCATCCGATATTTTTAAATTATTTTTTTCTCCGTATTCATTAAGTAATAAACCAAGTTTAATTCTTGATTTTGCTAATTTTTCATTACTAGATTTATGCTTTTCTTTTTCCTCTGGTTTAAGATTTTGAGTCATGATTGAAATTTCTTGATCGATTAAATTTTGAGGTAAATCTACCTGATGGCTTTTTTCTATCTGATCTAAAATTTCTTTTTTAGTAATGGAATTCAATGCTTGGGAATATTGACTTGAGATTTGTTTTTCAATTAAAGATTTTAAATCTTTTACATCTTTTGCGCCCATTAGTTTAGCAAAACTATCATCAATTTTACTAGCTTTAGGTTTTTTTACATTTAAAATTTTACAATTAAATTTAGTTTTTTTGTTAGCAAGTTCTTTTTTAGGATGATTGGCTGGAAGTGTAGCATCTAATATTTTTATATCATTCTTTTTAACACCAATTAATTGTTCATCAAAACCTTTTAAAAAAAGATCTTTTCCTAATTCAAGCTGTACACCTTTTCCTTCACTTCCTTCAAATTTATTACCATCAACTGTAGCCGAATAATCAAACGTAACTTGATCTCCATTAATGGCTTTTTCATTTTCATTTTTATCTTCAAATTGTTTATTTTGATTTACGATTTCTTTTAATTTGTCTTCAATAATTTTATCTTCAATTTTTACTTTAAAACTTGTAGCTTTAAATTTTTCAAAGCTTTTTAAAGTAACACTGGGCAAACAGTCTATCTGAAGTTCATAGTTTAAATCTTTTCCCTCGCCAAACTGTTTTAAATCTATTTTTGGTTGACCTGCAACTTTCAATTTTTTTTCATCTATAGCTTTTGAAGTAGTTTCTCTTAAAATCTTATCTACTACTTCTCCATAGATAGATTTACCAAATTGACTTTTAATTACTTCTGGAGGAACTTTGCCTGGCCTGAATCCTTTTAAAGCTACCTCTTTTTGTAATTCTTTAAGTCTTTCATCCATTTTTGTCTGTATATTTTTTTTATCAACTATTACAGATAAAATTGTTCTTAAACCTTTTTTTGATTTTACTTCTACTTTCATAATATTTTGGTGGGCAAGAAGAGACTCGAACTCTTAAGCCTTGCGGCACTGGTTTCTAAGACCAGCGCGTATACCAATTCCGCCACTTGCCCTTAACTTAACCGTTGCTTTATATAACAAATTAATTTTTTGTTAAACGATAAAGTCTAGAATAAATAAGTAGATAAATTAGCAATAAGATAAAAAACCAATACCTGCTCAATTGAGGGTCGTACGCTAAATACAACCCAGGTATTATTAAAACTAAGTAAAAAAGATTAATAATAATTGAATTTAAATAATTACCTTTATCTTTTCCATAGCTGCTAGAAATTTTGTAAAAACTTAACATATGTAAATGTCTATCATCTGGATAAATCGGAGATTTTTTTTGTAAAATTTTTCTTAAAAATGAAAAAAACACTTCAAAAAAAAGATAAAATAAAAGCGTACAAAAGAAAAATGAGGAAATATTAGGATTTAAATTATTAGTAGTTATTGTATTTAATGCAGCGAGGGCTCCTATAGTATAAGCCCCGCTATCACCTAGAAATATTTTTGCACTTGGAAAGTTAAATAATAAAAATGATAAAAGAATTATAATTTGAGAAATTATTAAAATTGAAAACTCCAAGTTTCCATTTTCTATATTAATGTAAGCTAATATAATATTTATAATAATTAAATTAATTGTTAATAAACCATTAAAACCATCTATTAAATTAGCGCCATTAATTACAAATAGAAAACAAAGAAGTACAAATATTGAAGAAAACACATGGCCCGTCATTAAAGTGGTTAAAAAAGGAATATCTATGTTTAGGATTTTTATTGGCAATAAATATATGAAAGTGAAAAGAAGAAGTACCATAATTATTAATCTGCTAAATGGCTTTATATTAATTTTTAAGTCATCTAAAAAACCGACTATAAACACTGAGTAACTTATAAAAATATAATTATATAAAACTTCTGCATACAATAAGTAATAAATATAAAAAAAAATACTTAAAGAAATAATAACAGCTATCCCTCCGCTTCGAGTGACAGGAGTATCATGGAAAGCTTGTGGTTTTAAAAAGTCCTTATCAAGTAAAGTACCACCTTTTATTCTATGTGAGTATTTACTTACAAGCAAAAAAATAAAAAAACTAATTAAAGCGAATATTGATAAAAAACTTGCTTCAATTGACTCTGTGCCCATTTATTTTTTTATCCTTTGTTATTTTTTTTAAATATATAAATTCCGATAAGTATTACAACTAATGATGCTATCACTTTCCAAGTAATTACTTCGTCCATTAGAAAATAACCAAAAATAATTCCAAAAATTGGTATTAAATATGCTACCTGAGTTTGAAAAACTAAACCATTTACTGTTAAAATTCTAAATCTAATCAACCATGCTAAACCTGTTGCGATTACTCCTAAATATAATAATGATAAAGTTGAAGCTAAAGTTGGCGATGATTCCCATGGAGTTTCGATAATCAATGAAAATGGAAGAAGGAAAATTACTGACCATAAAGTTGTAGACGTTGTAACATTTTCGTTTTTTTTATTTCTTAATTTTAAAGTTAATAAACCTCCAATGCAGTAAAATGTTGATCCTAAAATAGTTATAAGAGCATAAATATAATTTTTTTCATTAATAATTACTTTGTCAAAAAATAATAATACAATTCCACTAAAACCAATTAAAACACCTAAAGATTTTAGATATGATAGTTTTTCATCTTTAGTAAAAAAATGTGCAAGTATTGATCCACTCAAAGGTGTAGTGCTCATTAGTATTGCAGCAAGATAACTATTAATTTTTGCAGTTCCGATTGCAATTAAAACGAAAGGTATTGCAATATTACAAAGGCCTATCAACGCGTACCAATTCCAATTTTTACTAAAAGCCTCGATTTTAATTCCACTTATCTTACAAAGAATTAATAAAGGTATACTTGCAAAGATCACTCTTACTAAAGCAAGTGTAATTGGATCATAAGAATAAGTCGCTATTTTAATATTAAAGAAAGAAGAGCCCCAAATGATGGCTAATAGTATTAATAAAGTTAAATCAAGGGTATTTGCTTCTCTCATTTCAGGTTTAAAGTGTATGTATGTGATAAATGCATAGCTGATATATATTTTTAATTATACTCTAAAAAACATGCTTATATATGTTCCGCTCAGTTAACAATATTAATTAAAGGAGCAAAATGAGTTCAAAAGACGTACTTAAGCTTATTAAAGATAAACAAGTAGAATTCGTAGATCTAAGATTTACCGATCCCAAAGGTAAACTTCAACATCTTACTATGGACTCAACGATAGTTGATGAAGATATGTTAAGCAATGGTGTGTTTTTTGATGGTTCGTCTATAGCAGGCTGGAAAGCTATTAATGAGTCAGATATGATTTTAAAACCTGACTTAGAAAGACCAATAATTGATCCATTTAATTCTCACACAACATTAAATATATTTTGTGATATCTTAGACGCTGTTAAAAAAGATCCTTACGAAAGAGATCCTCGAGGAACAGCAAAAAAAGCTGAGGCTTATTTAAAAAAATCAGGGATTGGTGACAAATCTTATTTTGGACCAGAGCCAGAATTCTTCGTTTTTGACGACGTTAGATTCAAAAACGAGATGAACGAAACAAGTTTTAACATTGATAGTTCTGAAGGCCCTTATAATACCGGAAAAAAATATGAAAATGGAAATATGGGTCATAGACCTGGGATAAAAGGTGGATATTTCCCAGTGCCACCTGTTGATAGTGCGCAGGACATGAGAGGTGAATATTTAAAAGCTCTTAAAGACATGGGTGTAAAAGTTGAAAAACATCACCACGAAGTTGCACCAAGTCAACATGAGCTCGGAATGTACTTTGGAACACTAACTAATCAAGCAGATAATGTTCAGCTTTATAAATACGCAGTTCAAATGGTTACTCACTCTTTTGGAAAAACAGCTACATTTATGCCTAAGCCAGTGAAAGGTGATAATGGATCAGGAATGCACTGTCACCAATCAATTTGGAAAGGTAGCACTCCAGTTTTTATGGGTAAAGAATATGCAGGGCTTTCTAAAGAAGCTTTGTATTATATAGGTGGAATTCTTAAACATGCAAAAGCAATTAATGCATTTTCAAACGCAACTACGAATAGTTACAAACGATTAATTCCTGGTTTTGAAGCTCCTGTTATTTTAGCTTATTCAGCTAGAAATAGATCTGCTTCATGTAGAATACCGGTAATAATGAATCCTAAAGCAGCGAGATGTGAAATCAGATTTCCGGATGCTGCTGGAAATCCTTATTTAACATTTGCTTCAATGCTGATGGCGGGCATCGATGGAATTAAAAACAAAATTGATCCGGGTAAATCTTTTGATGACGACTTATATTCTTTATCTGAAGATGAAGTTAAAAAACTTCCAACTGTTTGCGGCTCTTTAAGAGAAGCTATGCAAAACCTTGATAAAGACAGAAAGTTTTTAACGGAAGGAGGAGTATTTACTGACGATCAAATTGACGCTTACATTGAACTGAAATTTCAAGAAATATATAAATTCGAACATACACCTCATCCTATAGAATTTGAGATGTATTATAGTGGCTAAACTTTAAAAGATTCTCCGCATCCACAACGTTCAGTTTCGTTTGGATTTTTGAAAATAAATTGAGACGAAAATTTCTCTTTTTTGTAGTCCATTTCTGTACCTAAAAGATACATTATTGCTTTAGGATCAATTAAAACTTTTACTCCCTTGTCCTCAACAATTTCCTCATTTGGTTTAATGTCTTTAGCATATTCCATTACATAAGACATTCCTGCACAACCACCAGATTTAACTCCTACTCTAACGCCAATAGTTTTGTCTTCAGCTCGAGACATAATTTCCTTGATTCTTTCCGCTGCATTCTGACTTAATTTAATAACTTGTTCGCTCATAAATTTAACTCTAACTTTGCGGCTTCAGACATTTTATCTTTAGTCCAAGGTGGATCCCAGACTAATTTTAGATCAACATCATCAACACCGTCTAGTTTTAATATATTATCTTTAATCATTTTAGGCAAACTTTCAGCTACTGGGCAATTTGGTGAGGTCAAAGTCATATCTATATTTACTTTTTTCTCATTTTCGATGTCTATTTTATAAATTAAACCCAATTCATATATATTGACCGGTATTTCAGGGTCGTAAATCTTTTTAATCTCTAAAATTACTTTGTCTTTTAATTCACTCATTTTTTTTCAACTGCTGACAAACAAGTATGCCAAGCCATTGTGGCACATTTAACTCTCATTGGAAATTCTTGGACCCCGGATAATGAAGTTATCGTAGTAATCTGGTCTTCAGAAAGACTATTTAATGTAATTTTTGTTTTATTTTTAATCATGTTTATAAAATCTTCGTTTACTTTCTTTAAGAATGATAGATCTTTTCCTTTAACAGTTTCTGTCAGAATGGATGCTGAGGCTAAAGAAATAGCACATCCCTCTCCCTCAAAACTTAAATCTTCAATTTCTTTTTCTTTATTAAGTTTTAAATAAATATGAACTTTGTCACCACACAAAGGATTGTGAGCTTTTGCATCATTAGTATAACCATCACACTTTCCTTTATTTCTAGGATTTTTTCCATGATCTAAAATTATTTCTTGATAAAGCTCTTTAAGTTCCATTTAATTTTGAAATACCTTCTGACATTTTTGAATTGCTTCTGATAATTTGTCTATATCTTCTTTATCATTATAAACTCCGATCGAAGCTCTAGCTGTTGCGGGTATACCAAGTTTATCATGTAATATTTGACAACAATGATGCCCGGCTCTTATTGCAACTCCATCATCATCCAAAATAGTAGCAATGTCATGAGGATGGATATCTTTTAAAGTAAAACATAATACTGAACCTCTTTCTTTGGGATCACCAATTATATTAACAGAATTATTTTTTTTAAGTTTTTCTAATCCGTATTGTAAAACTTCATTTTCATGTGAAGCAATATTCCTAATTCCTAGACCCTCAATAAAATTAAGTGACTCCGCAAACGCGACAACTTCTGCTGTTTGCATTGTCCCAGCCTCAAATTTCGTATAAGCGTCTGCAAAAGTTATACCCTCTTTTTTAACCTCATTTATCATACCGCCGCCGCCTTGATATGGTGGTAAATCGTCAACCCATTTTTTTTTCATATACAATACACCAAGACCATTCGGGCCGTACATTTTATGACAAGATATTGCATAAAAATCGCATTCAATTTTTTGCATGTCGATTGCGGAATGTGGTGCACCTTGTGTCCCATCAATCAATATTGGGATATTTTTTTCTTTTGCAAGATCTACAATTTTTGTTATCGGTAAAACCGCTCCAGTAACATTTGATATATGAGTAATAGCAATAATTTTAGTTTTACTTGTAATAAGTTTTTTAATTTCTTCTATTTCAACATCACCATCTTTATTAACTTGAGCAAATTTAATTACAGCTCCCTTTTCAGTTCTTAAAAAGTCCCAGGGAACATAATTAGAGTGATGTTCTAATTCTGTAATTAATATTTCATCTCCTTTATTGATATTTTTTTTACCATAGGATGAAGCTACTAAATTTATTGCTTCTGTTGCACCCTTAGTAAAGATTATTTCCTCTCTATGTTTAGCATTTAAATATTTTTGAACTTTATCTCTTGTAGCCTCAAATCTATTTGTTGCTTTAACTGCCAGAGTATGAACGCTTCTCCCAACATTGGAAAACTCTGTTTCATAAAAGTTTGAGATTTTATCTATAACCATTTTTGGTTTTTGAGAAGAGTTAGCGCTATCTAAATAGACCAAAGGTTTGCCATTAATTGTTTGTTTAAAAATTGGAAACTCTTTTTTTATATTTTTAATATCCATTAATTTGTCTTTCTAATTTTTCCTTTAAAAAATTCTTTATTTTTTCCTCGGATAATTTTTCTAAGATTTCACACAAAAAGCCATTAATTAACATTTGATATGCTTCCTTTTCAGGGATACCTCTTGATTTCAGATAATGTATTGAATTTAAATCTATACTTCCTGAAGTAGAACCATGAGAGCATTTTACATCATCAGCATAAATTTCTAGCTCGGGTTTTGCATCAAATTCTGCTGCGTCATTCAAAATTAAAGCTTTACTCAATTGATAGGCGTCCGTTTTTTGTGCAGTATTTTTTACAAAAATTTTTCCTTGATAAACGCCTTTGCTTTCATCGTTTAAAACATTTTTTACCTTTTGATAACTATGACAATGTGGGGTGTTATGATTTATTCGAGTCTTAATTTCTTGATGCTCATTATCCATTAAATTTAAAGCTGAAAAAACACTGGTATTTGAATTTTCCTCATTAAGATTAATTTCAATATCAAGCTTATTAAATTTCAAACCAGAAGATAAAAAAAAGTTTTCAAAATTTGAATTTTTTTCTAAATCGCTATTTATATATTTATAAATATAACCATTACATTTTGAATTATTAATCAAAATATTATTTAACGAGGAGTTTTTTTTGATTTTTATGTTTTCTCGGACGTTTACCATAAAGTTTTCTCTTGAAGAACTATTTATATAATTTATTAGATTTAATTCTGAATTTTCATTTAAAATTATAGAGTTTTTATAATTAACTATTTTTTCCTTCAACGAATTTGAAAAATTATTATAAATAACTAATGGTTTTTTCAATTTATAGTTTTTAGAAACCTCTAATGAATAACCGCCTGTGGCCAAAGCATTGTTAAGAAAATATAATGAATTTTTACTACCTAAAGATAAATCATTCTTGTAATTAAAATTTTCTATTAAGATTTTATTTTTTTCTTCGTAAGAAAAATCTTTAGATATGAGTTTTCCATTAAATAAAGAAATAAAATTATGTTCGAATTCATCAATTATTTTAAATTCTGTCTCTCTTGGTAAAAAATCATTATTAGTAATTTTGTTAAAGTTTTTACTTAAAATTGAGTTTAGATCAGAAAATTTCCAATCTTCATTTTTTTTATTGGGAAAACCAGTTTGATAAAAAAGATCTAAGTTTTTTTTTCTTAAACTCATTTCTTCTGAGGAAAGATCTTTAAGCTTATCTATTTTAAAATCATATTTTTGTTTCATCTAAACTATATTTGAATAACCTGTTTTTTCTAATTGAATCCCAAGATCTGCGTCACCGGTTTTAATAATTTTTCCATTAGATAGAACGTGGACGTAATCAGGTTTTATATAATCAAGTAATCTTTGATAGTGTGTAATTATTAAAAAAGCATTTTCTTTACTTTTATAAGAATTCACTCCATCAGCTACAATTCTAAGTGCATCAATATCTAAACCCGAATCTGTTTCATCTAAAATCGATAACTTTGGTTGAAGAAGTTTCATTTGCAAAATTTCATTTTTTTTCTTTTCACCACCAGAAAATCCAACGTTTAGTTGACGTGATAAAAATTTTTCATCAATGCCAAGCTCTGAAGCTTTTTCTTTTATTAATTTTAAAAAAGTCAAAGTATCCAAATCTTTTTCACCTTGGGCCTTTCTAACTGAGTTCAGAGAAGTTCTTAAAAAAGTGTTTGTATTAACACCTGGGATTTCTAAAGGATATTGAAATGCTAAAAAAATTCCTTTTTGTGCTCTTTCTTCAGTTGAAAGCTCACTTAAACTTTCTCCGTTGTATTTGATATCACCTTTAATCTCATAACCGTTTTTACCTGATAACACATTTGCTAATGTACTTTTTCCAGAACCATTAGGACCCATAATTGCATGCACTTCACCAGGCTTTATGTTTAAATTTAAACCTTTCAAAATGTGCTTGTTATCAATAGTTGCTTCTAAATTTTTGATATTTAACATTATCCAACACTTCCTTCCAAACTTATTGCCACAAGCTTTTGTGCTTCGACTGCGAATTCCATAGGTAATTGCTGTAAAACTTCTTTGCAGAAACCATTTACAATTAAACTTACCGCCTCTTCTTGATCCAGACCTCTTTGATTGCAATAGTAAAGCTGTTCTTCATTTATTTTAGTAGTGGTTGCTTCATGTTCTATTGTTGAAGTTGCGTTATTATTTTTGATGTACGGTATTGTATGAGCTCCACATTTATTACCCATTAGTAAAGAGTCACATTGAGTGTAGTTTCTTGAATTAATTGCTTTATTTTTAATTTCAACGAGCCCTCTATACATATTGTCTGCATTCCCTGCTGATATTCCTTTTGAAATGATTTTACTTTTTGTGTTTTTACCTAAGTGTATCATTTTTGTACCAGTGTCTGCTTTTTGAAAATTATTAGTTATTGCAATTGAATAAAATTCTCCAACGGAGTTATCGCCTTGTAAAATACAACTGGGGTATTTCCAGGTAATTGCTGAACCGGTTTCAACTTGTGTCCATGAAATTTTAGAATTTTTGCCTCTACACGCACCTCTTTTTGTAACAAAGTTATAAATTCCACCAACTCCTTTTTCATCTCCTGGGTACCAATTCTGAACAGTTGAATATTTAATTTCCGCATCATCTAATGCTACTAATTCTACATTTGCAGCATGGAGTTGATTTTCATCTCTCATTGGAGCAGTACAACCCTCTAAATAACTTACATAACTTCCTTTATCAGCAATAATTAAAGTTCTCTCAAATTGACCAGTTTCGGATGCGTTAATTCTGAAATAAGTAGATAGTTCCATAGGACACTTTGTATTTGGCGGAATGTAAACAAAAGAACCATCAGTGAATACAGCTGAATTTAAAGTAGCAAAATAGTGGTCACTTATCGGTATCACACTACCAAGATATTTTTTTACGAGATCTGGATGCTTTTTAATAGCTTCTGATATTGAACAAAAGATTATTCCTTTTTTTGTAAGTTCATCTTTAAATGTGGTAGCCACTGAAACTGAATCAAAAACAGCATCAACGGCTATTCCATTTAATCTTTGTTGCTCAACCAAAGGTATTCCAAGTTTTTTATAAGTTTCTAATATTTTTGGATCTATCTCGTCTAAACTCTTTGGTTTTTCAGAAGCACTTTTAGGCGCTGAGTAATAGTACAAGTCTTGGTAGTCTATTTTTGGATATTTAGGTTTTTGCCAGTCTGGTTCTTTTAAAACTTTTAATCTATTAAAAGCTTTTAACCTCCATTCTAGCATCCACTCAGGTTCTTTTTTTATCTTTGAGATAAATTTAATTGTATCTTCAGAAAGACCTTTGGGTGCTTTTATGTTTTCCACATCAGTCGTGAAACCATATTTGTAGTCTTTATTATTTTTAAAGTCTTCAGTTTTCATTTGTTTAAAATTTGATTTTTTTTCACTAAATCCTGTAGTTTTACTTTTTCAAAAAAATTATTTATGTGCTGATCGAGTTGATCCCATAAATTGTGTGTAATACATTTTGTAGATTTATTGTTACATCCCCTTTTAGATTCTTTCTTACAATTGAGCATTTTTACTTCTTCATCTACTGCTGAAATAATGTTTGAAATTTTTATTTCTTCTGGAGAAATTTCAAGCACATAACCGCCTTTTGCCCCTCTGACACTTTTTACTAAATTATTATTTTTAAGCTTAATAAATATTTGTTCTAAATATGCTAATGAAATATTTTGCCTCAAAGATATATCTGTTAAGCTAATTGGTCCTTTATCTTTAAATAAGGCCAGGTCCGCCATTGCCATTACTGCGTATCTTCCTTTAGTAGTAAGTTTCATAAATTAACGTTGTAATATATTAATTTTAGTTGAATTCCTACTAATTTAGTATGAATTAAAAAAAATTATTTGACGCACAAAAACATGTTATAAAACATTACTTTTTTTTAAAAATAATAATCATTATCAAACATGAAACCTAAAAGTTTAGAAATTTTTATACCTGGACCAGCTGGAAGACTTGAAGCAAAATATTATAAGAATCCAAAATTTGGTTCTCCAGTAGCAATAGTATTACATCCACATCCACAATATGGAGGGACTATGAATAATAGAATAGTTCAACTTATGTACAATATCTTTCTTGAAAATGGTTTTTCAGTAATAAAAGTAAACTTTAGAGGAGTTGGAAAAAGTGATGGGGTTTTTGATAACGGACAGGGTGAATTATCTGATGCCGCTGCTGCATTGGATTGGATAGAACGACAAAACTTAGATTACAGTCAATGTTGGGTTTCTGGTTTTTCTTTTGGTTCTTTAATTTGTATGCAATTAATTATGAGAAGACCTGAAGTAAATAACTTTATTGCTGTATCTCCTCAGCCAAATGTATATGATTTTTCTTTTCTAGCTCCTTGCCCAACATCCGGTCAAGTCATTTATAGTGAAAATGATGAATTAGTCACAAAAGATAGTATCATTGAATTAGACAACAGAATAAAAAGTCAAAAAGGAGTAGAGGTAATTTTTTCACAAATTAAAAATTCAAATCATTTTTTTAAAAATAAAGAAAAAGAATTAACAGTTGAAATAGAAAAGTATTTGAAAGAAAAAACTGCTTTAATTTAATTATCAACTAATTCACCACCAATACTTGGACTTTTGCAACCAGTTGTATTTGGAAATGAAATCGGAAGCTTGAGTAGTGTGCGAACAGCTAGAAAAGCAAAAGCTTGGGACTCGATAAAATCGCCATCAATTTTATATTCATCAATTAATTTCAAATTAATGTTTGGTAATAAGTTTTCTTTAATTTTTTTAATTAAGATGCTATTTTTTCTTCCTCCGCCACATAAAAAAATATTTTGTATTTTATCTTTTAAATTTTGAAAGGTTAAAGATAGCTCTTCGCCAATAATACTAGCTGTAAAGTCAGTAAGAGTTGCTACGCCGTCTTCAAGATTTAAACCTCTAACAAAAGATATATCAAAATCATTTGTGTCAAATGATAATTTTTTTTTGTTATTTCTATTCATGTATAGCTCCTGAGCTTGCTCAAAAATTATTTTATTTCTTGTTCCACTGGATGCTAGAATACCATCCTTATCAAATTTTTTATTTGAATTTTTTCTCACCCAGGCGTCAATAAGACAATTTCCTGGTCCTATATCTTTACTTATTAATTTGGAAATATTTCCTCCTTCTTTTATAATTGTAATATTTGCAATTCCACCAATGTTTAGAAAACAAACTGGTAATTTAATTTTATTTTGCTCACTTATTAAGTAATGGAAGATAGGAGTTAAAGGTGCTCCTTGTCCTCCATTTATAATATCGTTAGCTCTAAAATTGAAAATAATTTTTTTATTAGTTAATTGATTTAGTAGTTTTCCGTTCCCCAATTGACGCGATATTTTTTCTTTAGGATTATGATAAATAGTTTGACCATGAAAACCTATAATTGTTTCATCATCGACTCTTAAATCTTTAATTATTTCAGCATGAAAAATTGTTATTTTTCTCTCTAAATTTTTTATATCCTCATTATAAATTTTCAAATGTTCAAATTTGTGAATTTTTTCTTTTAAATTGTGAATATCTTTATAGATATCAGATCCATACTCATAATATTTGTCTTTAATTGTTTGGTATTGATTTAAGCCATTAGTTCTTATTATAGATGCATCTACGCCATCCCCAGAAGTGCCGCTCATTAAACCTAGAGAGATCCAATTTTTTTGCATATTTTTATTTATTTATAACAATTTTTGTATAATAGTTGCTTAAGTAAATAGCACTATGAAAAATACTTTTTTGCAAGAAATGAAAAAAAGGGGTTATTTAAATCAATGCACAGATTTAAGTAAACTAGCCCAAATTAGCGATAAAAAACAAATATCTGGCTATATAGGTTTTGATTGTACGGCAAGCAGTCTGCATGTTGGGAGCTTGCTGCAAATTATGATTTTAAGGTTAATGCAAAAACATGGTCACAGGCCAATTGTCCTTCTTGGTGGAGGTACCACATTAATTGGTGATCCATCTGGAAAAGATACTACTAGAAAAATACTAAGCCAAAACGAAATTAAAAATAATATTCAAAGTATAAAAAAAGTTTTTAAAAAAATTTTAGATACATCAGATAAAAATACTACCCCTGTATTTGTAGATAACGCAGAATGGTTAACGAAATTAAATTATATTAATTTTTTGAGAGAAATTGGAAGTCATTTCACTATTAATAAAATGCTTACTTTTGACAGTGTAAAACTAAGATTAGAAAGGGAACAATCTCTTAGTTACATGGAATTCAATTATATGATTTTACAAGCATATGATTTTTATCAATTATATAAAAATAACAAATGTATTTTGCAAATAGGTGGATCAGATCAATGGGGGAATATAGTTAATGGAACAGATTTAATAAGAAGAATTTTGCAAAAAGAAGCTTTTGGTTTAACTTCACCACTTATTACTTTAGCTTCTGGTACAAAAATGGGAAAGACTGAGAAAGGAGCGATTTGGCTTAATGAAGATCTTCTATCAGCTTATGATTATTGGCAATTTTGGAGAAATACAGATGATCGAGATGTGAAAAGGTTTCTAAACTTTTTCACTGAGATTGATCTACAAGAATTAGAAGATAAATTTAAAAAAGAAAAAAATATAAATAATTTGAAAGTTTTATTAGCTAATGAGGCTACAAAAATACTCCATGGTGAGGAAGCATCAAGAAAAGCAGAACAAACTGCAAAAGATACATTTCAAGGTAGTGGTTTCAGCGCTAATTTGCCTGAAATTGAAATTAGTTTAACTGAAATCAAAAAAGGTATAAATATTTTGGATTTTGTAACAAATAATAAAATACTTCCGTCAAAGAGTGAGGCAAGAAGATTAATTGCTAATAAAGGTCTTAAAATTGATAATATCTTAGTAGAAAATGAAAAAAAAATTCTAGATTTAAATGATTTTAAAAAAAATGTTTTTAAATTATCTTACGGTAAGAAAAAACACTATTTAGTAAAAATTATTTAGGCCTTTTGCCTTCCTCAATAATTTTTTGTATAAATCTAGGAGTTAATGTTTTTATAGGATTTATAGTTGTTTTTATTTTACCCTTCGGACCCTTCATTTTAAAACTAATACCAAATAATCCCTCTCCAACTTCTTTAGGAATAACAATATTACCAATTACAGGTATTTTTGATATCAATTTGTTTAACGTTTTAGCTGGGACTAAAGTGCCTCTCAAACTAGTCAAGCCATTCTCATCTTGATAACCCTCCATTAACACAGACATGCTTGGACCTAAAGCTAATATTTCATTCAATTTAAGAAAATTTTTATTTTTCTCCATATCTATTTCCAATGTATCGAAAGATAAACCTTCGCCTTCAGCTAAATCAGCAAGACCTCTTAAATCAGCTAAAGATAATAACTTAACCACTCCAGGTGCATTTATCACTTTAAAGTTTTCAATTTTAAGTTTTGAAGATGATTTCGAGTTTTCTATAATAGAAGTAAAGAGCAGTTTACCACCTGAAAGACCATTAAAAAAACTATACTCTGTAAGTAAAGGCCTGGTTAAATCTGAGAAAATTTCTAAATATTTTTTATCTGTATTTTTATCTTTCTTCATGGATATGTCTAAATAATTGTTTCCTCCAAAATCTCCTTTTGATGAAATTTTTACAAATTTACCCTTTTTTATCTCACCTAAAAGTTTAAAATTTTGCAGTTTTTCTGACAGTGGTACTTTGATATTCCTGAAGTCTATTTCAATACTATTACTTATATTTTTAAACATATTATTTTTATTTTGTGAACTAATGAGTTTGGGTAATTTAGTTGCATCAAATTTGTCACCTTTAATTACAATTTTTTCATCATTAATAATTTTGAAATCGTTGTTTCCAGTGAAAACTTGTATCTTCTTAAAAGAATGAAATTTATTTTTTTTTAATAAAACATCATTGATTTTAATTGAATTTTTTTTCTCTTTATAATTAAGTTCACTAATCCTTATTTGGTTTTTCTTTTTTTCAAGGCTCAAAGATAAATTGGCAATAGAATTATTTGGCTTGTTATAATTAATAAAATCTAATTTTAAATCACTTCCGTAGTCAAAATTTAGCGATATATTTTCTACGTCATTCTCAAAATTATTGTCTAAATTTAATTTAAAAAAATCTAAGTTATTGAATGAGTACTCTCCTGATATATTAAATTTCGTGTTTTTGGGATTTAAAATTGTTTTTGTGTCTAAATTAGATAAATAAATTTTATTAATTTCACTTGTTGTAAAACTGTTGTTTATAGGTTTAATAAATTCAAGCTGAGTTTTTACAATGTTTCCTGAAATTCTATAATTATAATCTTTTACTTTATAAGTATTGTCTAGTTCAATCGATACATTATTAATTAAGTCAGCTTTTAGATATTTTATATTTTTAGTAATCTTAAGCTTATTTAAAAAATTAATATATTTACTTAGAAATTTTTCTTCTAGATCCAATTTAGAATTGAAATTTGAATTCAGTTTTATTCCATTATCTAGATTTAATTTTATATCTCCATCGGACAGTTCAATTTTATCTAAATTTCCAAATATATTTTTTATCAAAATGTCATTTTTATCTGCAAAAAAACTAAAGTTTAATTTTGTTAAACTTAATTGATTAAATAATGAGGCTCTTAAACCTTTAACTGAGCCTTTTGCTATAAAATTTTCTAATTTCCCATTTTCTGTAAGAAAAATTTCTATTTCTGAAAGCAGTTTTCCCTCTTTTACTCTGTTATTGAGTAAACTTTTGAAGTTAGAAGGTTTTAAAATTTTTGAAAGCTTATTTAGTTGAGCTACATCAAGTTCATTTAAAATGAGACTTAATCTTTTAATTTTTAAATTAGATTTTAATAAAGATATAAAATCAATATAAACTTTTATATTTTGAGCTGGGATTAAAACACCTCTATAGGTTATTTCTGGATTATAAGTTTCTAAAAATAAACTTATTTCTTTCAAATTTACCTTAAATCTAACTGAGTTTAAATTTAAATTAATATTTTGTGAATTAGAGGTTTTGTCAGATATTAATTTATTAAATTTGTTTGTTTCAATTCCTATTGTTGATAAAATAGAGATTGAAATGAGAAAAAAAATTACTATTAATAAAATAAAATTTAAGATAAATTTTTTCATATTTTATTCTTGATACCTTCTTCTATAAATTGGTCTATATTTCCATCTAATACACTTAAAGGATTTGTATTCTCTGTTTTGTTTCTAAGATCTTTAACTAATTGATATGGTTGTAAAACATAAGATCTAATTTGATGACCCCATCCAATATCAGTCTTAGTTGTTAACTCTTTCTGATTTTCTTCCTCTTTTTTTTGCATTTCATGTTCATACAATCTTGCTTTAAGCATTTTGAAACAAGTTTCTTTATTTTTATGCTGTGACCTTTCGTTTTGACATTGCACGACAATTTTTGATGGGATGTGAGTTATTCTTACTGCACTATCAGTCGTATTAACGTGCTGGCCTCCTGCTCCACTTGACCTGTAAGTATCAATTCTTAAATCTTTTTCATCTATTTTAATATTAATATCATCCTCAACAGCAGGATAAACCCATACACTTGCAAAACTTGTATGTCTCCTAGCTCCACTATCAAATGGTGATATACGAACCAATCTATGTACGCCTGACTCGGATTTCATAAGACCATATAAATAATCACCAGTAACTTTAATTGTTGAAGATTTAATACCAGCTTCTTCTCCCTTGTGTTCACTAATAACTTCATATTTAAATTTTTTCTTATCAAACCATTTCATATACATCCTTCGAAGCATATCTGCCCAGTCTTGGCTTTCTGTTCCACCTGCCCCGGCGTGTATCTCCAAATAAATATCGTAATCGTCGTTTTCACCTGAGAGAAAACAATTTATTTCACTTTTTTTTATTTCTAAAAGAATTTGAGCAATTTTTTTGATACAATCTTGAATAGTTTCCTCGTCTTTTTCTTGGGAAGCTAGAGAATACAAATCTTTTATATTGTCTAGATCCTTTGAGGAATTTTTGTAAGAATTTAAAACATCTTCAAAAATTTTTTTTTGTTTTACAGTTTTTTTGACTAAGTTTTTATCTTTCCAAAAATTTTCTTTTAAAGAAGCCTTTTCTAACTCTTTAATCTTGTTTTCAACATCTTTAGCATCAAAGATACCCCCTTATATTTTTCAAGGATTTCTCTGTTTTGGCTAGAATTGTGTCAAAATTTTCCATTAGTAAAATTGTCTAAATTTAACCGTCTTATCACGACCACTTGTCGAGATTAAGTTATTATTATCAATATTGTTAATATCTTTTAACTTTAAAGCTTCAGTAATAACATTTTTTTCCCCAACTGAAGACTTTGCTCCGGTGTCATAATTCAAAGATGTCAGATATATATTTTCTGGTATTTGAAATTCTTTAAAATCTTCTTTGTAAAGAGTTTTTTCAATAAAATCTTTAAAAATAGGCAGCGCTGCTTTAGAGCCCGTTTCAAATTTACCAAGGGTTTTTGGATTATCATAACCAATATAAACTCCAATGACTAAATTTGAAGAAAATCCTATAAACCAAGCATCATAATTATCATTTGTTGTCCCTGTTTTTCCTGCTAAAGGAACATTTAAGGATTTAAGTTTTTTAGCTGTGCCTCTTTCTACTGCGCCTTGTAAAATTGAAGTCATTTGATATGCGGTCTCCTCACTCAAAACTCTTTCGGTATTGTTTATAATTTTTGGAAGTTCAGCCTCATCATTAATTATAAACTTATCGCAACCAGCACACTTCCTGTTTTTTCCTTGAAATATTGTTTTGCCTCTCCTGTCTTGTATACGAGAAATTAATTTTGGTTCAATTTTTTTTCCTCCATTCACAAAAGGTGCATACGCTGATGTCAAATTAATTAAAGTAGTTTCTGCTGCTCCTAATGATACTGATAAAAGTTCAGGTATTTCCTCATAAATATTTAATTTTTTCGATAAATTTAAAATTTCTTCTAATCCAAGAATCTTAGCAATTCTTACTGTCATTAAATTTCTTGAGTACTCAATCCCCTTTCTGAAAGTAGATGGACCATAAAATTTTTTGCCGTAGTTTTCTGGTTTCCAATTTTTTAGACCAACTCCTTGACTTTCGACAAAAGGTGCGTCCAAAATAATTGAATTAGGAGCAAAGCCTTTTTCAAGAGCGGCAGCATAGACTATTGGTTTAAATGCAGAACCTGGTTGTCTTTTTGCCTGTGTTGCTCGATTAAATTCGCTTGTTTTAAAATTAAAACCACCAGCTAAAGCTAGCACGCCTCCTGTATAAGGATTCAAAACTACGATTCCACCGTTAACTTTTGGGTATTGTTTTAATAACCATGAATTCTTTTTTTTTTTTACAAAAATTATATCTCCAACTTTATGAACATCCTTTAAAGATTTTTTATTTCGTAAAGACCATTTTAAGTTCTGGTAAATTATATGGCTTGAAATATTTTCTTTTTCTTTATTGATTATATTAAATTTTATTTCATTATTTTCCAAAGAAATAATTTCTGCCATGTGCCAATTCAGTGTTGGATCAAGTTTAAATTGAGCAATTTTTTTTTGCCAATTTTTATTTTTAAATTTATTAGCAACTGGACCTCTCCAACCACGTCTTCTATCATAATCTTCGATACCCTTTCTTAGAGACTCCAAGGCTTGAATTTGATATTTAATATTTAGAGGAGTGCTTATACTAAACCCTTGTGTATAAAGTTTTTGAAAACCATAAATGTCTTTTACAATTCGCCTCACTTCTTCAGTGTAGGAATTAGCTTCATTTACTATTTCAATCTTTCTTTTTTTAAGTTTAATTTCCGACACTTTTAATTTAATTAATTCTTTTTTAGAAATAAATTTATTTTCTTCTAAATTTTCTAAAACTAAATTTCTTCTAAATTTAGCTACTTCTGGATATTTATATGGATTATATTTGCTTGGTGCCTTAGGCAAAGCTGCTAATAAAGATGCCTCCGCATAACCTAGTTCTTTAATAGATTTATCAAAGTATTCTAAACTAGCTGCGGCTATACCATAGGTACCTTGACCTAAATAAATTTGGTTTAAATAGAGTTCCAAAATTCTTTCTTTTGTATAAGCTCTTTCAATTCTAAAAGCTAAAATCGCCTCTTTAACTTTTCTCTTCATAGAAACTTCATTGGTTAACAGAAAATTTTTTGCTACTTGTTGTGTAATAGTAGAAGCTCCCTCTAATCTTTTATTTTGCGAAATATTTTTTATGTTTTTTATTATCGCCCGTAAAATACCTTTGGCATCTATTCCTGGATGACTGAAAAAATTTTTATCCTCAGCTGAAAGAAAAGAATTAATTACCTTTTCTGGGATAGACTCAAAAGGTATGAAAAGTCTCTTTTCAATTGCATATTCCGCTATTAATTTTCTGTCTTCAGAGTAAACTCTGCTAGAAATTGGTGGCTGATAATTGGATAGTTTTTTATAATCGGGTAAACCTATTGAAAAATACCATAAAGTTGAAAAAATAAAAAACACTAGGACAACAAAAAATATGATTACGAATTTTGCTGAAAAATTGAGAAATTTTAACATTAAGAATATTTATAATAACAATTCTGACTATCTTTAGGCATTGAATAATTTAAATCGTGTATTTATTCACAAAATTGTATAAAATAACCTATATGACATTTTTAAAATTAACAAATTATCAAAATTTAAAAGGAATTCTTTCAAAATGGAAAAAAACTTATATATCGATGCCTCGCATCCTAATGAAACACGTATTGTTCTTAAATCAGATCACTCTATTGAGGAGTATGAATTTGAAGACAAAAACAATCTAAATTTTAAGAACAACATTTATCTTGCTACTATCAGCAGAGTAGAGCCATCTCTTCAAGCCGCTTTTGTTAACTTTGGTAGGGAAAGACATGGTTTCTTAGCATTCAATGATATTCAATCAGATTATTATCAGCTTCCTTCGGAAGACAAAGAAAAGATAAGAATAGCTGAAGAAAAAATAAGAGAGGATTTAAAAGACAAGACGGTTGAAACTAACCAAGAAAACCATACATCAGAAAATCTCTCTGAAACTAAAAGTGAAAAAAATGATACAAATGAAAACCAAATTGAAAAAGAAAATAATAAACAAGAGTATAGAGACAAGGTAAAATCCTCTTTTGGTATAAAAAGGTACAAAATACAAGAAGTTATTAAACCAGGCCAAGTTGTTTTAATTCAAGTTATAAAAGAAGAGAGAGGTCAAAAAGGTGCGGCGCTAACTACTTTTATATCTTTAGCCGGAAAATATATGGTTTTAATGCCAAACACTCCAAAAGGAGGTGGTATATCAAGAAAAATTTTTAATTCATCTGACCGTCAAAAAATTAGAGGCATTCTAAATGACATAGAAATTCCAAAAAGTATGGGTGTAATTGTAAGAACTGCAGGTGCAAATAAAACAAAAAATGAAATAGAAAAAGATTTTCAGAACACTCTTAAAACTTGGGAAGAGATTAAAGAAAAAGCTTTAGATTCTAATGCGCCTTCACTTGTTTATGAAGAGGGCGATATCATTAAAAGAACATTAAGAGATACTTATGATAATGATACAAAAAATGTTTATATTGAAGGAAATGATGCTTATCAAAAAGCAAAAAAATTTATGAAGGAATTAATGCCAAAGAATGTTAAAAATATTAAGAAATATAGAGGTAAAATCCCTTTATTTCATGATGCAAAAATAGAAAAAGAATTAAACAACATTTATGAACCTACTGTTAAATTAAAATCAGGGGGATATTTAGTTATCAATCCGACTGAAGCATTAGTTTCAATTGATATAAATTCCGGTCAATCGACAAAACAAATAAATATTGAAAAAACTGCTTTGAATACAAATTTAGAGGCTGCCGAGGAAATAGCACACCAGATAAAATTAAGAGATTTATCTGGTCTAATTGTTGTCGATTTTATTGACATGATGAACTTTTATAACAGAAGAATTGTTGAAAAAAAAATGAGGGAAAGTATTAGAAAAGATAGAGCAAGAATACAAATTGGAAGAATAAGTAATTTTGGGCTTCTTGAAATGACGAGACAAAGATTACGTGAAGGATCGATAAAATGGGAGACACAATTATCTCTTTCTTCATTCTCACAAAAAATTTTAAAAAAAATTCAACACCTGGCTTTTACTGGTAAAGTCAAAATAATAAATTCTTTTGTTCCAGAAAAAGTAAAAATTTTTATAGAAAAAAACTTATTGGATGAATTGAAATATTTTCAGAAAAAATATTCTTTTGAAGTAAAAATTATGGCTGATGATAAATTTATTATTCCTGAATATAAAATTGAATTATTAAATAAATCAAAAAAAATAATAAACACTATCGAAAATATTGATAAGATTATTCAAATTCAGAAATTAATAAATAGTTCATCAAAATTAAAAAAAGATAAAAAAAAAGAAACAATAAAAAAAAAAGATAAAGTAAAAAAATCCAAAGTTAAAAAGAAAATTCAAACTCTTTGGGTGAGAAGAAAAAAAAAACATTAAATTAAACCTTTTTTTTGTTAAATTGT
>Ga0213866_10000490_pt1 | contig 31800 bp, 39 predicted proteins | sample PICome_11_FD_160079 | JGI IMG/M metagenome (GOLD analysis project Ga0213866, IMG submission 160079) | Coastal seawater microbial communities near Pivers Island, North Carolina, United States - PICO284 | ecosystem: Environmental > Aquatic > Marine > Coastal | place: USA: North Carolina... | reverse complement strand
TATCAAAATGAACGTATCATTAATTCAACCAGTTGCAATCGAAACAGGTATGCGTTTTGCAATTCGCGAAGGTGGCCGTACAGTAGGTGCAGGTGTAGTAAGTAAAATTACTAAATAGTTTTTTTTTATAATTTTATCGAGAATTTTCTCGATAAAATTATAAAAATTTTTAATTAAATATTTTAATTTGAATAACAAAACAAAGTTATATTATGACTAAACTTCACGAAGTTGTTGAAAATATTAAATTTGGAACAATTAAACAAGATATTCCAGAAATCAAAATTGGTGATTTAGTAAGAGTAGGTGTTGCAATTCAAGAAGGTAACAAAGAACGTGTACAACCGTTCGAAGGTACAGTAATTGCACGTCACTTAGCTGGATCAGATAGTACAATTACTATCCGTAAAGTATTACAAGGTACAGGCGTTGAACGAGTATTTCCGTTACATGCACCTTGTGTAACAAGTATTCAAGTCTTACGTCGCGCAGATGTATCACGTGCAAAATTATATTATTTACGTGAAAGAACAGGTAAAGCTACACGTTTAAAACAAAAATTTGAAACATTACCTGAACCGTGGAAAGCAGAAAATTAAATTCATTAAATTAACCTTATGAAACAATCATTATATTATACAGTTCCAGGTGCAAGGCGTTTAAGTAATTATATCTGGGGTGCAATTTTAACAATTGGGGGAATTGGATTCCTATTAACAGGTCTATCTTGTTATTTTAATTTTGCACTTTTACCTTTTATTAAAATTGATACAATTCAATTTTTTCCTCAAGGTTTAGTAATGTGCTTTTATGGGGTTCTAGCCATTTCTCTAAGTATTTATATTTGGTTAATCATCCTGTGGGACTTAGGTCAGGGTTTCAATGAATTTAATACAGAAACGGGTGAAATTCGAATTTTTAGATGGGGTTTTCCTGGTAAAAATAGACGCATTGATTTAAAGTATTTAATTAGTGATGTGCAAAGTATTCGTGTTGAAATTAATGAAGGATTAAACCCACGTCGTGTAATTTATTTAAAATTACGTGGCAATCGTGAAATTCCTCTAACACGTGCAGGTCAACCGATTAGTATTCAAGAACTTGAAAATCAAGCAGCAGAGTTAGCTCGTACATTACAAGTCTCATTAGAAGGGATTTAATTTTTTTTCTTAAATAATTTATGGCAAAACGAGCAGTTGAACAAACTGGTTTAATTCCAAGATCTATTGTTAGAACTTTTGAACGATTCAAGAAACAACTTTTTCCTGGTGTAGAAATGTTGGTTATTCAAGAATTTCGAATTTCTCGTTATCAAGTTATTGTCTCGATTCAAGCGTTGTTAATGCTTATTTTTATTCCAATTTTAATAAATGTAATATCAAAACACTTTATTATTACACCATTTGTTAAATATATTTGGAATAAAAATAATGTGGATATTTTCTTAAATATTCAACAACAAGAATTAGCTTTAACTGAACTAAAGCAATTTGAAGAAAAACTTTATTTTGAGAGTTTATTAACTGACTTCGCTTCCACTAATTTAAGTACACTTCAATTTCAAAATGAAATTAGTAGAAAAACTGTTGAAATAGCAAATTTATATAATGATGAAAGTATTGAAGCAATTAGTAATTTGTTTTCAGATTTTTTATCTTTAGCGAGTTTAGCAATTGTTTTTATTTTTAGTAAAACGCAATTAATTATTTTAAAATCATTTTTAGCCGAATCTTTATATAGTTTAAGTGATACAACTAAATCATTTTTGTTAATTTTAAGTACTGATTTATTAGTGGGGTTCCATTCCCCACGAGGTTGGGAAGTATTTTTAAAATGGGTTTTTTATCATTTTGGTCTTCCAGAAAATACTGAATTCATGTCATTATTTGTTGCAACTTTCCCAGTATTCTTAGATACTATTTTTAAATATTGGATTTTTAGATCGCTAAATAAAATTTCACCATCAACAGTTGCAACTTATCACAACATGATTGAATAAGTTTGAACAAGATTAAATTCTTGTTCAAATAAAATTTTTGTTTAAACTTTTAATTTTAATTACGAACTGTTAATTATTAACTAGCTATGTTTAACTCTATTATGATGATTTCATCTAAATTTATTAGATTTACTAAATCAGAATAAATTAATTAAATAATCAACTATATTTAGATTTTATGATGCTAGACTTGGTGAAATATCCAGTAATTCGCACAGAAAAATCTACACGATTAATTGAAAATAATCAATTTACATTTGATGTAGATATGCGTCTTACAAAACCACAAATTAAGAAATTAATTGAAGAATTCTTTAATGTTAAAGTGCTGGCAGTTAATACACATCGTCCTCCACGCAAATTTAAACGCATGGGCGCGAAATCAAATTATAAACGTGTAATTGTAACTGTTGATTCAAACGACAGCTTATTAAAATAATTTTATTAAATAATAAAAATATCATATGGCAATTAGATTTTTAAAAGCTGCAACACCAGGAACACGACATGGTTCGGTAAGTGATTTTTCTCAACTGTCAAAGAAACGACCAGAGAAAAAATTAACATCTTGGTGGTCTCGTTCAAAAGGACGAAATAATAGAGGTATTATTACAACTCGACACCGTGGTGGTGGCCATAAAAGGCTATATCGACAAATTGATTTTGCACGAACTAAAGTAGGTTTATCTGCAAAAGTTGTTAGCATTGAGTACGATCCAAACCGTAATGCACGTATTGCATTAGTTAATTATCAAGATGGTGAAAAACGCTATATTTTACATCCTGTTGGTTTAAATATTGGTGATACGGTTATTACAGCACCAGATGCAAATATTACAGTTGGAAATTGTTTACCACTAAAAAATATCCCATTAGGTACAGAAGTTCATAATGTTGAATTACAACCAGGTGGTGGTGGTCAATTAGTACGTTCCGCTGGAACAGTTGCACAAATTGTAGCAAAAGAAAACAATTGGGTTACTTTACGTTTACCTTCGGGTGAAGTGAGATTAGTTTCTCAAAATTGTTGGGCAACAATTGGTCGTGTTGGTAATGTTGAATTTTCAAACTTAACATTAGGTAAAGCTGGCCGTCGTCGTTGGTTAGGTTTTAGACCACATGTTCGTGGTTCAGCAATGAACCCAGTGGATCACCCACACGGTGGTGGGGAAGGTCGTGCTCCAATTGGTCGTGCACGTCCAGTAAGTCCTTGGGGTAAACCTGCATTAGGTGCAAAAACACGTAAAGTTAAAAAATGGAGTACAAAATATATTGTACAAAAACGTAAATAAAACGTTATAGAAAAAAAAATAAATATTCACTAATATGGGAAGATCGTTAAAAAAGGCACCATTTGTAGCTGATCATTTACTTAAAAAAATTGAACGTGCAAATGTTCAAGGAGATAAAAAAGTAATTACAACTTGGTCACGTTCATCAACAATTGTTCCAGTTATGATTGGGCACACAATTGCTGTACATAATGGACGTACACATATTCCAGTATTTATTACAGACCAAATGGTTGGACATAAATTAGGTGAATTTTCACCAACTCGTACATACAAAGGTCATATTAAAAAGGATAAAAAATCAAAACGTTAAGAAATTATGGGACAAAAAGTACATCCTTTAGGTTTTCGCCTTGGAATTACACAAAAACACCAAAGTTATTGGTGTACAAATCGTGATTTGTCAGCTGTTTGGATTCAAGATGCAAATTTTTTACGTAGTTTTATTACAAAAAATTATTCGAAAGCTGGAATTACAAATATTGAAATTCGTCGACGTCGTTTTGGTTCATCATCTTTAACAATTGAAATTTTTGCTGCTCGACCAAGTTTATTTGGTAACCGTGAAACACAAAATTTAGATGAATTACGTGATTCATTAACAACAGCACTAGAACGTTTTTATCGTAAAAGAAATCTACCAGATCCCGGCAAATTACAAATTAGTTTATATGTAAAACCGTTATCAAATCCTGATACTCATGCTCAGGTTTTAGCAGACCGTTTAGTTGAAGATCTTGAACAACGTAAACCATACCGCCGTGCAATGAAACAAATTGTTCAACGTGCTCGTAAAGCAGGCGCAAAAGGTATTAAAGTTCAAGTTTCAGGTCGATTAAATGGTGCTGATATTGCGCGTGCTGAAGATGTTCGTGAAGGTGCAGTACCATTACAAACATTACGTGCAAATATCGATTATTGTTCAAAACCAGCAAAGACTATCTATGGATTATTAGGTATTAAAATTTGGGTCTTTAATGGTGAACAATTAACAAAATTAGATAATCGTTCAACAGACGCATAATTGAAAGATTAATACTTTAATTAGGAACATAAAAAATATGTTAAGCCCAAAAAGAACAAAATTTAGACGACACCATCGTGGACGTATGCGTGGTAAAGCAACACGCGGTAATACGTTAGCATTTGGTGATTATGGATTACAAACAACTGAACGTTCATGGATTACTTCACGTCAAATTGAAGCTGCACGTCGTGCAATGACAAGACATGTAAAACGTGGTGGTAAAATTTGGATTCGTTTATTTCCCGATAAACCAGTTACAATGCGAGCAGCAGAAACTCGAATGGGTTCAGGTAAAGGTACACCCGAATACTGGGTTGCTGTTGTAAAACCTGGTAAAGTTTTATATGAAATTAAAGGTGTACCAGAAACAGTTGCTCGTGTTGCTTTAACATTAGGTGGTGCAAAATTACCAGTTAAAACAAGAATTCTTGTTCGTTCAAAATAATCAATTTATTTAAATAGATAAAAAAACAGTATGATTCAACCACAATCTTACCTCACTGTTGCTGATAATTCAGGAGCACGAGAAATTATGTGTATTAGAGTACTAGGTAGTGGGAAAGCAAGAGCAGCAACAGTTGGTGATGTTATTGTTGCTGTTGTAAAAGACGCAAACCCTAATATGCCTATTAAAAAATCAGATATTGTTCGTGCTGTAATTGTTCGTACACGAAAAAATGTTCGTCGAGCAAACGGAACAAGTATTCGTTTTGATGAAAACGCAGCCGTAATTATCAACAAAGAAAATAATCCACGTGGTACACGAGTTTTCGGACCAGTTGCACGTGAATTACGTGAAGGAAATTTCACAAAAATTATTTCATTAGCACCAGAAGTTATTTAAAAATTTAATATGGTACAAAGATTAGATAAGTTCTATCAAACAACCGTAGTACCACAATTAAAAGAACAATTTAAATATTCAAATACTAATCAAGTACCTGAATTAAAGAAAATTGTTATTAATCGTGGTTTAGGTGATGCATCACAAAATTCTAAATTATTAGAATCTTGTTCAAATGAATTAAGTATTATTACTGGCCAACAAGGTGTTACAACTCGTTCTAAAAAAGCCATTGCTGGTTTTAAAGTACGTGAAAAAATGCCAATTGGTTTAGTTGTAACACTTCGAAAAGACCGAATGTACGCATTCTTAGATCGCTTAATCAATTTAGCCTTACCGCGTATCCGCGATTTACAAGGGATGAACCCTAAAAGCTTTGATGGTCATGGAAATTATAGTTTAGGTTTAAACGAGCAACTTATGTTCCCAGAAATTGATTACGATAAAATTGATCAGATTCAAGGAATGGATATTTCCATCATTACAACTGCTAGAACAGATGAAGAAGCTCGTGCTTTATTATCAAGTTTTGGTATGCCCTTTAAGAAAAAATAAATTTGTTTTTTTTGAATTTGAATAAATAAACCAAACAAAAAGAAGTATGGTAAATGACACAATTAGTGATATGCTAACACGTATTCGTAATGCTAATTTAGCATCAAAAAACTGTGTAGCAATTCCAAAAACGAAAATTCATATTAATATTGCAAAGATTTTAGAGCAAGAAGGTTTTATTGAAAGTTTCTCAATGCCAGAATCTGAAGATCGTGAATTTAATGTAAATTTAAAATATGTTCCTGTAATTGGTAAAGGAAACACAAAAAAACCATGTATTACCAATTTAAAACGAATTAGCACACCTGGTCTGCGAATTTATACAAATTCAAGAGACATTCCACAAAGTTTTGGCGGAATGGGTATTGTTATTATTTCAACGTCAAAAGGTTTAATGACAGATCGTGACGCTCGTAACGCTAAATTAGGTGGTGAAATTCTTTGTTCAGTTTGGTAATACCAATTATATTTCTGAATAAATTTATATAAGGAGGCCTTTGAGTCAAAAAAATATTGATTTAATTGAAATCGAAGGAACAGTTACGCAATGTTTATCAAATGGTATGTTTCGTGTAAAACTTGAAAATGGTTTTTTAGTTTTAGCACACGTATCTGGTAAAATCCGTCGAAATTATATCCGTATTTTACTAGGAGATCGTGTTACTGTTGAACTCAGTCCATATGATTTAACACGAGGCAGAATTACATTTAGATTGCGTGCTGGTAAAGAACAGAACACTAACGAAGAGAGTTAAGATTACTATGAAAGTACGTCCATCAGTTAGAAAAATGTGCGATAAATGTCGTTTAATTCGACGTAATGGCACAATTCGAATTATTTGTAAAAATCCTAAGCATAAACAACGCCAAGGATAAATTTGTATTTATAACAAATCAAAATAAGTTGATATATGGCAAAAAAAGTTGAAAGAAATGCGAAAAAGAAATTTCGCGAAAAAGTAGGTCGTGGTGTAGCACATATTCACTCTACTTTTAATAACACAATTGTTACTATTACAACTGTTAATGGTAGTGTATTAGCTTGGTCATCTGCTGGTGCTTGTGGTTTTAAAGGTGCACGTAAGAAAACTCCTTTTGCTGCGAAACAAGCTGCTGAAACAGTTGCACAAACATGTGTTAGTCAAGGTATGAAAGAAATTGCTGTCCAAGTAAAAGGTGCTGGTGCAGGTCGTGAAGCCGCATTGCGTGGGTTGTTAGACGCAGGTCTACAAATTACACGTATTCGTGATATTACACCAATTCCACATAATGGTTGTCGTCCACCTAAAAAACGACGCATTTAGGTTTTATGGTTGTTAAAAATAATAAATTTGTTTCCTCAATTGAATCACGTGTTCAAGTAAACAATGAATTATATGGTAGATTTCATCTTGGATGTTTTGGTATTGGACAAGCATTAACAATTGCTAATGCATTACGTCGTACATTATTATCAGATATTCCAGCTTTTATTATTACAAAAGTTGAAATTGAAGATGTTCGCCATGAATTCGATTCAATTGAAGCTATTCAAGAAAATATTCTTGATGTTTTACTAAATTTAAAAAAATTAACTTTAACCTCTACAGATTCTAAATCAATTGATAATCATTTAAATGATAAACAATATACAGCTTATATTAATTTTTCTGGACCAGGTGTAATTACCGCAAATGATATTCATTTTCCAAATGATATTATTCCAGTTTATAAAGATACTTATATTGCAACTTGTAGTAATACAGGTACATTTAATGCAAAATTAACAATTGAATTTGCTGATCCTTATGGTTTAGATAAACCTGAAAAGCAAAATAGCAATGAACTAATTTTAAAAACTGTTCCGAAACCTGTTAAACAAGTGAATTATACAATTCAAAAATTATCAAATTTTCCAGATCAAGAATATATTTCATTAGAGATTTGGACGGATGGTAGTATTGAACCTAATATGGCTTTAAAATATGTATTGGAAAAGTTAACAAAATTATTTTTTAATTTTGCAAATTTAACAAATGACATGGATTTAGTTTTACTGAATGAATCTGATTAGAGAATAAATTAACGACAATACTCAAACAAATAGACAATGAATCAATCAAACGATGCAACAATTAATGTAATTAAAGCTGGTGGGAGAAAAAATGCTCAAGCACGAGTACAATTAATTCCAGGTTCAGGCAATTCAATTACAATTAATGGTAAATCAGCTGATGAGTATTTTCAGCAAAATGCTGTTTATTTACAGTGTATTTATACTGTTTATGAAATGGTTAAAACTGAAAAGAAATATGACGCTGTTATTACTGTCGATGGTGGTGGGTTAAGTGCACAAGCTCAAGCAATTAGATTAGCTTTATGTAAAGCTTTTAGTACATTATTCCCTAATCTTCGTCCATATTTTAAAGAACGTAAATTTTTAACACGTGATGCACGTATGAAAGAACGCCGTAAATATGGTTTAAAGAAAGCTCGTAAAGCACCACAATTTTCAAAACGATAATTTATTACATATTTATAAATTAAACTTCTTAACTTTATAAAATTAAAAAAGGATTAAATTATGTCAACTACAACAAATGAAATTTTAGAAAAATTAAAATCAATTACTTTATTAGAAGCTGCTGAATTAGTTTCACAAATCGAAGAAACTTTTGGTGTTGATGCATCAGCACCTGCAGGTGGTGGTATGGTTATGGCTATGCCAGGTGCAGCTGGTGGTGATGCAGCTGCTGTTGAAGAAAAAACAACTTTTGATGTTATTTTAGACGATGTGCCAGCTGATAAACGTGTTCCAGTATTAAAAATTATTCGTAACTTAACTTCATTAGATTTAAAAGAAGCAAAAGAAGCAATTACTACTTTACCGAATGCAATTATTAAAGGTGTATCAAAAGAAGACGCTGAAGCTGCTAAACAACAATTAGAAGAAACAGGTTCAAAAGTTACTATTTCATAGTAATATATCTTACTGTACTTTGATTTGATAAAAATCAAAGTACATTATAAATGAGCCCAGTAGGATTTGAACCTACATTAGAAACTTAGAAGGTTCCTGTCCTATCCCTTAGACGATGGGCCCAATTAAACTTAATGGAAAAACCATTAAGTTTAAAAATTAGTTTAATCTTCATAACCAAAGACACGTTTAAAGATATCACGAACTTTGTCACCAGAATCAATTGATTCTAATGGATCTTTACGTAAACGGTGACGTAAACAAAGTGGAATAACGCGATAAATATCATCTGGTGTTACAGTTGTATGACCTTCAAATGCAGCTAAAGCTTTAGCAGCACGGTTTGTTACTAAATCACCACGTAAACCATCAACATCTAATTCTGAACAAATTTCAGAAATTTTTACTCGATAATCATAATCTAATTCAATTTGTGGTAATAAACTTCGAGCTTCAACAATTTTATTAGATAATTGTGTCTGTGAATCTTGATATGAATCTCTAAATTCAATTGGTGCAGAATCAAAAATTGCACGTTGTTCTACAATTTGTACACGTAAATCTGGTTCTTTTACTGTACCAATTTGTGCATGCATACCAAATCGATCTAATAATTGCGGTCGTAATTCCCCTTCTTCTGGGTTACCTGAACCAACTAAGATAAATCGAGCTGGGTGACTAATTGAAATACCTTCACGTTCTACTGTATTCCAACCAGACGCTGCTGAATCTAACAGAACATCAACTAAATGATCATCTAATAAATTTACTTCATCAACATATAAAATACCACGATTCGCTTTTGCTAATAATCCTGGTTCGAAAGCTTTAACACCATCTGTTAATGCTTTTTCAATATCGATTGTTCCACAAACACGATCTTCAGTTGCACCTAATGGTAAATCTACCATTGTAATTTTTTTAGTTGCAGTTGGTACTTGTTCATTGTTGCTAATTCGAGTACGAACTTCTTGACTCATTAATTCAGGATCATTTGGATCAGAATTAAATGGATCATCAGCAACAATTTCAATTTCTGGTAATAGATCAACTAACGCACGAACTGTTGTTGATTTACCTGTACCACGATCGCCCATAATCATAACTCCGCCAATTTTCGGATCAATTACATTTAAAATTAAGGCTAATTTCATTTCTTCTTGACCAACAATTGCAGTAAAAGGAAATACTGGGCGAGCTTCTTGTAATAAGTTTGAAACTTGTGTATTCATAATTAATGAATTTAATTAATTGATAATTTTCTTTATTAAATAAATTATAGCGGATTAATAATAATTAATCAATATTGTAGTTATTTTAGAAAATCAATTAGTATAGTATACTATATACTAGAAATAATAATATTTGAGAAGAAAATTTTTTATTTATCGATTTCATCCGAATCGATATCAAATTAGATAATTTGTATGAACTTTTTAGCTAAAGAAAAAGTATCAAAAGTATTTAACTTTTTAGTTGTAACTTTTGTAAGTATTTCAATTGCAACTTCAGCAAATGCATATCCAATTTTTGCACAGCAAAATTATGCAAAACCTCGTGAAGCAACAGGTCGTATTGTTTGTGCAAACTGTCATTTAGCACAAAAACCAGTTGAAATTGAAGTACCGCAATCTGTATTACCGGATACAGTATTTGAAGCTGTTGTAAAAATCCCATATGATCAACAAATTAAACAAGTTGGTTCAAATGGTAAAAAAGCAGGTTTAAATGTTGGTGCTGTTTTAATTTTACCAGAAGGGTTCCAAGTTGCGCCTCCTGAACGTATGTCAGAAGAAATGAAGGCAAAAGTTGGAAAATTATATTTCTCACCATATAGTCCAGACCAAAAAAATATTTTAGTTGTTGGTCCAGTACCAGGTAAAAAATATAGTGAAATGACATTCCCGATTTTATCACCAGATCCAAGTAAGGATAAATCAGTTTCATACTTAAAATATCCTATTTATTTAGGTGGTAACCGTGGTCGTGGTCAATTATATCCAGATGGTTCGAAAAGTAACAATACAGTTTACACTTCTCCAGCTGCTGGTACAATTTCTACAATTTCACCAGTTGAAGGCAAAGGTGGTTACACAGTAACAATTCAATCAGCAAGCGGTGATAATGTATCAACATCAATTCCACCAGGCCCAGAACTTTTAGTTAAAGAAGGTGATACAGTGAAAGCTGATCAAGCTTTAACAAATAACCCGAATGTTGGTGGTTTTGGTCAAGCAGAAACAGAAGTTGTATTACAAAACCCTGCACGTATTCAAGGTTTATTAGCTTTCTTTGTAACTATTTTATTAGCACAAGTATTCCTTGTTCTTAAGAAGAAACAGTTCGAAAAAGTTCAATTAGCTGAAATGAATTTCTAATTACTTTTTAAAAAAAATTACTATTCACTATGATTACAGTAGCGAGTTATTTAGGCTTTTTAGTTGCCGCATTAGTTACAACTCTTGGCCTTTACATTGGCCTATTAAAAATTAAATTAATTTAGTTAATACTATGGTAGAACCTCTATTATCAGGTATCGTACTAGGATTAGTTCCAGTAACAATTACAGGTTTATTTGTTACTGCATATTTGCAGTATCGTCGTGGTGATCAACTTAACATCTAGGTTGATTTTACAATTATTTTAAGCATTAAGGAATTAAATTTTCCTTAATGCTTTAATTTTTACTAAAAAAACTGGTAAGTTGATTTTTAACCTTATTATTATGCATAATAGAATATGCATAAATAAACAAATTAGTTTTATTGGATTAAAAAAAAAATAAATATATAGATATTTTCTATATATTTTTATTACTCAAAAAGGAGAGTTTCGCTTTATGACTATTGCGATTGGAAAAACTCAAGAAAAACGTGGCTTATTCGACGTTGTTGATGACTGGTTACGTCGTGACCGCTTCGTATTCGTAGGTTGGTCAGGTATGTTATTATTACCTTGTGCTTACCTAGCATTAGGTGGCTGGTTAACTGGTATTACATTTGTTACATCATGGTACACTCATGGTTTAGCTTCTTCTTTCTTAGAAGGTTGTAACTTCTTAACTGCTGCAGTATCAACACCTGCAAACAGCATGGGTCACTCATTATTATTATTATGGGGTCCTGAAGCTCAAGGTGATTTTACTCGTTGGTGTCAATTAGGTGGTTTATGGACATTTGTTGCTTTACATGGTGCTTTTGCATTAATTGGCTTTATGTTACGTCAATTTGAAATTGCACGTTCAGTAAAAATTCGTCCATATAACGCAATTGCGTTCTCAGCGCCAATTTCAGTATTTGTATCAGTTTTCTTAATTTACCCATTAGGTCAATCTGGTTGGTTCTTCGCTCCAAGTTTTGGTGTAGCGGCAATTTTCCGATTCATCTTATTCTTCCAAGGTTTCCATAACTGGACTTTAAACCCATTCCATATGATGGGTGTAGCTGGTGTTTTAGGTGCAGCTTTATTATGTGCTATTCATGGTGCTACAGTAGAGAACACTTTATTTGAAGATGGTGATGGTGCAAACACTTTCCGTGCATTTAACCCAACTCAAGCTGAAGAAACTTACTCAATGGTAACAGCTAACCGTTTCTGGTCTCAAATTTTTGGTGTAGCGTTTTCTAACAAACGTTGGTTACACTTCTTTATGTTATTTGTACCTGTAACTGGTCTTTGGATGAGTGCTATTGGTGTAGTAGGTTTAGCATTAAACTTACGTGCATATGATTTCGTATCTCAAGAGATCCGTGCTGCTGAAGATCCTGAATTTGAAACGTTCTACACTAAGAACCATTTATTAAATGAAGGTATTCGTGCTTGGATGGCTGCTCAAGATCAGCCTCATGAAAAATTAGTATTCCCTGAGGAGGTATTACCACGTGGAAACGCTCTTTAATGGTAGTTTAGTTGTTGGTGGACGTGATCAAGAGTCTACTGGTTTTGCTTGGTGGTCAGGTAATGCTCGTCTTATCAACTTATCTGGTAAATTATTAGGTGCGCATGTAGCACATGCTGGTCTAATTGTTTTCTGGGCTGGTGCAATGAACTTATTTGAAGTTGCACACTTCGTACCAGAAAAACCAATGTATGAACAAGGTTTAATCCTTTTACCTCACCTTGCAACTTTAGGTTATGGTGTAGGTCCAGGTGGTGAAGTTGTTGATACTTACCCGTACTTTGTATCAGGTGTATTACATTTAATTTCATCAGCTGTTTTAGGCTTTGGTGGTGTATACCATGCTTTAGTAGGTCCTGAAACATTAGAAGAATCTTACCCATTCTTTGGTTATGTTTGGAAAGATAAAAACAAGATGACAACAATTTTAGGTATTCACTTAATTATGTTAGGTCTTGGTGCTTGGTTATTAGTAATTAAAGCAATGTATCTTGGTGGTATCTATGACACATGGGCTCCAGGTGGTGGTGATGTTCGTTTAATTGCTAACCCTACTACTAACCCTGCAGTTATTTTCGGTTACATCTTAAAATCACCATTTGGTGGTGACGGTTGGATCGTTAGTGTTGATAACATGGAAGATGTTATTGGTGGTCATATTTGGATTGGTACTTTATGTATCTTTGGTGGTATTTGGCACATCTTAACAAAACCATGGGCATGGGCTCGTCGTGCTTTTGTATGGTCGGGTGAAGCATACTTATCATACAGTTTAGCTTCAGTTTCATTAATGGGCTTTGTTGCTTGTTGTATGGCTTGGTTCAACACAACTGCATACCCAAGTGAATTCTATGGTCCAACTGGTCCAGAAGCATCACAATCTCAAACATTTACTTTCTTAGTTCGAGATCAACGTTTAGGTGCAAATGTAGCATCTGCACAAGGTCCAACTGGTTTAGGTAAATACTTAATGAGATCACCAACTGGTGAAATCATCTTTGGTGGTGAAACAATGCGTTTCTGGGATTTCCGTGGTCCATGGCTTGAACCACTTCGTGGTCCAAACGGTTTAGACTTAAACAAACTGAAAAATGATATTCAACCATGGCAAGAACGTCGTGCTGCTGAATACATGACACATGCACCGTTAGGTTCATTAAACTCAGTAGGTGGTGTAGCAACTGAAATTAACTCTGTTAACTATGTATCTCCACGTAGTTGGTTAGCAACTTCTCACTTCTGTTTAGGTTTCTTCTTCTTCGTAGGCCATTTATGGCATGCTGGCCGTGCTCGTGCAGCTGCTGCTGGTTTCGAAAAAGGTATTGATCGTGACAACGAACCTGCATTATCAATGCGTCCTTTAGATTAAGATTTTATCTTATTTCTTTGATAAAGTTTCTTGAAAAAGAAACTTTATCATAAAAGTTGTTAAAATATCTAATATTAGATACAATATTAGCCATATGGAAAGATGACCGAGAGGCCGATGGTACCGCATTGCTAATGCGGCGTAGTCGTTAAGACTACCGAGGGTTCGAATCCCTCTCTTTCCGATTTGATGTTTTAAGCCGATTAGGGGTTTAACCTATACGACTTATCTTAAATACGACCAGTCATTTGTAACCAGTTTTGTGCTTCAATATAATTTGTTGGAGCTAATCGAATTGCTTCACGCCAATAATCAGCAGCTTTATCAAATAATAATCTTGAAATTTCTAATTGATTATTTTCAAGAGCTTGTTCGCCACGATAATGATAAATTACCGCAATATTGTTTAGAGCTTGAGGTAAGGATGGATTACGTTCTAATGCTTGAAAATAATAATTTAAAGCACGTGCATGATCACCATTACTTGTATGAATTAAACCAATATTATATAAGATATAACTACGATCATAGGCATCAGTTTCTAGGCGTAATGCTTCATAATAATTTTGAAGAGCTTCCGCATATTCACCTTCTGATTGAGCTGACATTCCATCGCGATAATAACTAAAAGCTTGTTTTTCACGATTTGAAGTTGGTAAAACTTTTAATAAAATATCCGCAATAACGGTAAAAGTTTTATCAATGAAATTATCATTTCGTTGGGATCTTGGCATAATAATATAATTATATTAGTTGTGTTTTTGGGATATTATCCCAAAAACACTTATAAATTTAGTCTAAGTTACCTGGACCTGGGTTACGACCTGGGTCATTTGATAAGAATCCAAAAACAAACAGTGAAACAAAGAATGTTACAACTGTGTATACAAAGATTTTTAGTGTTAACATTAAAAATAAAAATTTTTTATTAATTTATAGGCTACTATGTTATATAGTATAACATATTTTTGATGTTATAAATTTAAGTTATTTATTTAGTACCTTTTGTGAATAAATTTACAAATTATCTTATATAATATATAATTATTTATAGATTTAGATAATTGCCTTCTTAACTCAATTGGCAGAGTATTGGTCTTGTAAACCAAAGGTTATCGGTTCAACTCCGATAGAAGGCTAAAGAAGAAAACAGTCTTGAAAAGACTCTTATTTTTAGTAATAATGACTATTATAAACTAGTTCATGATTGATAATTAGTATAAATATAGAAATCATTATTATTATAAATAATGGCACAAAATATTAAATTAGAAGAAATGATTCAAAGTGGTATGCACTTTGGTCATTTTACACGTGAATGGAATCCACGTATGACACCATATATTTATGGTGAGCGTAATGGGCGTCATATTATTGATCTTGTTCAAACTCATTATTTATTAAATGAAGTTTTAAACTTTATTGAAAAGAGTGCAAGTCAAGGCAAAACCTTTTTATTTGTCGGAACAAAAAAACAAGCAGCTCCATTAATTTCTGAATCAGCATTAGCATGTAATAGTTATTATGTTAATCAACGTTGGTTAGGTGGGATGTTAACGAACTGGCAAACTATCCAAAAATCAATTCGTAAATTAAAAGATTATCGATTTGCGGAAGAAAATGGTGATTGGAATTTATTAAAGAAACAAGAAGTTGCAAAAAAACGACGTGAACAACAACGTTTAGAAAAATATTTAGGTGGTTTAGAAAATATGCCAAGCCGTCCTGATGTAGTCATCATTATTGGTCAACCTGAAGAAATTCATGCGGTTCGTGAATGTCGTCAACTTGGAATTCCAACAATTACACTATTAGATAGTAATTGTGATCCAACAATTGCAGATTGGTTTGTTCCAATGAATGATGATTCAGTTTCTGGTTTACGTTTAATTTTAAATGCTTTTGAAAATTCAATTAATATTGGTCAAGCAAAATTTAATGAATTACAATTAGCAAAAGAAGCAAAACGTTAAAGATTCGAATTTCATTTATAAATAAATTTCATATATTCAAAGTTTCAAAATGAAGCTTTAACAAACTTAAGGAATAATAATTATGACAAATATCTGGTTTGATATTGCCGAAGTATCTGTTGGTCAACATTGGTATTGGCAGATCGGTGATTACCAAGTACACGGACAAGTATTACTTACAAGTTGGTTTGTTTTTGGGGTGATTGCTTTAATTTCTTTATTAGGAAATCAAAACTTAAAATCTATCCCTGAAGGCTTACAAAATTTAACGGAATATGTAACTGAATATATTCGTGATTTAGCAAAAACACAAATTGGTGAAGAAGATTATTTAAAATGGGTTCCTTTTTTAGGTACAATTTTCTTATTCATTTTTGTATCTAACTGGTCAGGTGCTTTATTACCTTGGCGTGTTCTTGAATTACCAAATGGTGAATTAGCAGCTCCAACAAATGATATTAATACAACAGTTGCTTTATCATTATTAACATCAATTGCATACTTTTATGCTGGTATCAGCAAAAAAGGTCTTGGTTACTTTAAACGTTATGTTTCACCAGCTGCGTTCTTATTACCTATTAACGTTTTAGAAGATTTTACAAAACCATTATCATTAAGTTTCCGACTTTTTGGTAATATCTTAGCTGATGAATTAGTAGTAGGTGTATTAATTACTTTAGTACCACTTGTAGTACCTATTCCAATTATGTTACTAGGTTTATTTACTAGTGCAATTCAAGCGTTAGTTTTTGCTACATTAGCTGGGGCATATATTGGTGAATCAGTTGAAGATCATCATTAATCCTTGTTAATTAATTGTAATTAACAAAAAAACAAATCCTAGTATCTGTATTTTATACATATTTCAAATGTAGAAATATTAATTTCTATTTTTTTGGTATAAAATATATATACTAGATCAAATTAATTTATGGAACACTATTTTTTATAAATACAATATGGTATATTTATAATATATAGTCTATAAATAAAAAGTAGATTTTCTACAAGATATCTAGTTTTTTATAAAATAAAAACATTATTGGGAGATTAAAATTATGAATCCACTTATCGCTGCTGCAAGTGTTGTTGCTGCTGGTTTAGCTGTAGGTTTAGCTGCTATTGGCCCTGGTATGGGTCAAGGTACTGCTGCTGGTTATGCAGTAGAAGGTATTGCTCGTCAGCCAGAAGCTGAAGGTAAAATCCGTGGTGCATTATTATTAAGTTTCGCATTCATGGAATCTCTAACAATTTACGGTCTAGTTGTTGCGTTAGCTTTATTATTTGCTAACCCATTTGCTGGTTAATTAATTAATATTTCAGGCTCTTTGATTCGATAATTTCAAAGAAAAGAGCCTGAAATATTTTTTCAAGCAAATATATAAAACTAGATTTAGGGGATTTTTCATGCTTTTCACCAATTCATTAGTATTTGCTGAGCAATTTGGTTTTAATACTAATCTTCTTGAAACGAATGTATTAAATTTAGCAGTTGTAGTAGCTGTTGTAGTTATTTACATCGGTGATGCTTTAAAAAGTCTTCTTGCTAATAGAAAACAAACAATTTTAAACAACTTTCAAGAAGCTGATAAACGTGCACTTGAAGCAGAAAGTCGTTTAAAAGAAGCTCAAAAACAATTTGACGAAGCTCAAGCAAAAGCTAAACAAATCACAGATCAGGCAGTTGTAACAATTGAACGTGAACGTGATCAGATTGTTAAACAAAATCAAGAAGATATTGAACGTTTAAGTGTAATGCAAAAAGAAGTATTACAACTTGAACAACAAAAAGCTCAGAGTGAGCTTGCACAAAAACTAGTAAAATTAGCATTACATCAGGTTAATGAAAAACTTACTAAACGTTTAAATGCATCTGTTCATAGTGCAGTAAATAATTTCCAAATCGTATTATTTACGAACTTTAAACCGCAGTAATATAGTTTTTGTAAAAAACATTAACGAATTTAAAGACATCAAGTTTTTATTCTCAAATATAGAATTCCTATATTTAATACGTGTTTAACACGTTAACTTTAGAAAGGAGGTAGTTAATATACCATGGTTAAAATTAGACCTGATGAAATTAGCAGTATTATTAAACAACAAATTGAACAATACCAACAAGAAGTTAAAGCTGTAAATGTTGGTACTGTATTCCAAGTAGGTGACGGTATTGCACGTGTTTATGGTTTAGACAAAGTAATGTCTGGTGAACTACTTGAGTTTGAAGATGGTACTATTGGTATCGCATTAAACTTAGAAGCTAAAAATGTTGGTGCTGTATTAATGGGTGATGACACAGCAATTCAAGAAGGTAGCTCTGTACGTGCAACTGGTAAAATTGCACAAGTTCCGACAGGTGATGCTTACTTAGGTCGTGTTGTTAACGCATTAGCACGTCCGATTGATGGTAAAGGTGAAGTTGCTTCAACTGATACACGTTTAATTGAAGCAAATGCTCCTGGTATTATTTCGCGTCGTTCAGTACATGAACCATTACAAACAGGTATTGTTGCAATTGATGCAATGATTCCAATTGGTCGTGGTCAACGTGAACTTATTATTGGTGACCGTCAAACAGGTAAAACAGCAATTGCAGTAGATACAATCTTAAACCAGAAAGGTAAAGATGTAGTATGTGTATATGTTGCTATCGGTCAGAAAGCATCATCAATTGCACAAGTAGTTAATACTTTAACTGAACGTGGCGCAATGGATTACACGATTATTGTTGCTGCAACAGCTGATTCACCAGCTACATTACAGTACTTAGCTCCATATACAGGTGCTGCGTTAGCTGAGCATTTCATGTACACAGGTCGTCATACTTTAGTAATTTATGATGATTTAACAAAACAAGCTCAAGCTTACCGTGAAATGTCATTATTACTTCGTCGTCCACCAGGTCGTGAAGCATACCCAGGTGACGTTTTCTATTTACACTCTCGTTTATTAGAACGTGCTGCGAAATTAAGTGATGCATTAGGCAGTGGTAGTATGACAGCATTACCAGTTGTAGAAACACAAGAAGGTGATGTTTCAGCATACATTCCAACAAACGTAATTTCAATTACAGATGGTCAGATTTTCTTATCAGCAGATATTTTCAACTCAGGTTTACGCCCTGCAATCAACGTTGGTATTTCAGTATCACGTGTAGGTTCAGCAGCACAACCAAAAGCAATGAAGAAAATTGCTGGTAAGTTAAAATTAGAACTTGCACAATTTGATGAATTAGAAGCATTCTCTCAATTTGCTTCTGATTTAGACCAAGCTACTCAAAACCAATTAGCTCGTGGTCAGCGTTTACGTGAACTATTAAAGCAAGCACAATCTTCTCCATTAGCATTAGAAGACCAAGTTATTAGCATTTATGCTGGTACAAACGGTTACTTAGATAAAATTGAAGTAGCTGATGTTCGTGACTTCTTAGTAAGTTTACGTAAACATATTGGTACAGCAAAACCAGCATTTGGCGAAGCAATTCGTGCAAACTCTGAGTTTACTGCTGATGCTGAGGCAATTTTAAAAGAAGCAATTCCAGAATACATCGAAGAATTCTTAGCTGCTTCTAAATAATTAGTTATAAATCATATAAGATAGGTAAAAATCTATCTTATATGATTTAGACTATTTGTCTAAATTTAAATAATACGATATTATATTATATAAATAGCAGCCTGCTTAGCTCAGCTGGTCAGAGCGTCCGTCTCATACGCGGAATGTCACTAGTTCAAATCTAGTAGCAGGCACCAAACTAATTATAAGACCACATATTATATAAATGCGGGTATAGCTCAGTGGTAGAGCGGCACCTTGCCAAGGTGCATGTCGCGCGTTCGACTCGCGTTACCCGCTATTATTTTTGGTCCAATTTATAAATAATAAAATATATAAAGATATAAACTTCATTAACTAGTATGGCTAAAAAAAGTATGATCGCTCGTGATCAAAAGCGCTTTGCGTTATACAATAAATATTTAGAAAAACGTAATGCATTAAAAGCACAATTAAAAGAAGCATCTTCAATGGAAGAAAAACTTTCATTACATAGAAAATTACAACAATTACCATTAAATAGTTCTCCAACAAGATTACACAACCGTTGTTCTGTAACTGGTCGTCCAAAAGGTTATTTCCGTGATTTTGGTGTTTCACGTCATATTTTACGTGAATATGCATCAGAAGGTTTATTACCAGGTGTAACAAAATCAAGCTGGTAATTACTTGTTTTATATATACACATATAGTAAAATAATACTATATGTGAAATATTCGGGGGCTGTAGTTCAATTGGTGGAGCGTCGCCCTGTCACGGCGAAAGTTGCGGGTTCGAGTCCCGTCAGTCCCGATTTTTAGTTCTTTTCTTTTAGTATCAACTTATGATATCATATTAATATATGTATATTAGATAAATATTTTTAATATATAAATAATTCTTTTCGGGCAGATTGCCAAATCATAACATAGAAATATTTTATTTATTAAAATGGCTCCACAAACTGAAACTAAAGCACAAGCTGGATTTAAAGCAGGTGTAAAAGATTACCGTTTAACTTACTACACTCCAGATTACCAAATTAAAGAAACTGATATCTTAGCAGCATTCCGTATGACACCTCAACCAGGTGTTCCTGCAGAAGAATGTGGTGCAGCGGTAGCAGCAGAATCATCAACTGGTACTTGGACTACAGTATGGACTGATGGTTTAACTTCTTTAGACCGTTACAAAGGTCGTTGTTACGACATCGAACCTGTACCAGGTGAAGACAACCAATACATCGCATATGTTGCTTACCCAATCGATTTATTCGAAGAAGGTTCTGTAACTAACTTATTTACTTCAATTGTAGGTAACGTATTTGGTTTTAAAGCATTACGTGCTTTACGTTTAGAAGATTTACGTATTCCTCCAGCTTACGTTAAAACTTTCGCAGGTCCTCCACATGGTATCCAAGTTGAGCGTGACAAATTAAACAAATATGGTCGTGCTTTATTAGGTTGTACTATTAAGCCTAAATTAGGTTTATCAGCTAAAAACTACGGTCGTGCTTGTTACGAATGTTTACGTGGTGGTTTAGACTTCACTAAAGATGATGAAAACGTTAACTCACAACCATTCATGCGTTGGAGAGACCGTTTCTTATTCGTAGCTGAAGCTATTTACAAATCTCAAGCTGAAACTGGTGAAATTAAAGGTCACTACTTAAACGCTACTGCTGGTAACTCAGAAGAAATGTTAAAGCGTGCTGCTTGTGCTAAAGATTTAGGTGTACCTATTATCATGCACGATTACTTAACTGGTGGTTTCACAGCTAACACTTCATTATCTAACTACTGTCGTGATAACGGTTTATTATTACACATTCACCGTGCGATGCATGGTGTAATTGACCGTCAACGTAACCATGGTATTCACTTCCGTGTTTTAGCTAAAGCTTTACGTATGTCAGGTGGTGATCACTTACACTCAGGTACTGTTGTAGGTAAATTAGAAGGTGAACGTGAAGTAACTTTAGGTTTCGTAGATTTAATGCGTGATGATTACGTTGAAAAAGATCGTTCACGTGGTATCTACTTCACTCAAGACTGGGCTTCAATGGCTGGTGTAATGCCAGTTGCGTCTGGTGGTATTCACGTATGGCACATGCCTGCATTAGTTGAAATCTTTGGTGATGATGCTTGTTTACAATTCGGTGGTGGTACTTTAGGTCACCCTTGGGGTAACGCTCCAGGTGCAGCTGCTAACCGTGTAGCTTTAGAAGCTTGTACTCAGGCTCGTAACGAAGGTAGAGACTTAGCTCGTGAAGGTGGTGATGTAATTCGTGCTGCATGTAAATGGAGCCCTGAATTAGCTGCTGCTTGTGAAGTTTGGAAAGAAATTAAATTCGAATTCGAAACAATCGATACTTTATAATCTCTTTTTTTTCTTTATCTTATTTTCTTACGGAATGTTAAAATTCCGTAAGAATTATTTATATTTATTATTAATAAATTTTATTTTATTTTATATGATTAACTAGAGTAGATACTCTTGGTATCTAATCTATATATACATATATATAGATAGATAGATTACTTACATAAAATTCAAAGGATTGTTATACTAATGAATATAAGCATCCATGGCAGAGTGGTCGATTGCATTGCACTCATAATGCGATTTCGTAAGAACATCGTTGGTTCAAACCCAACTGGATGCAAAATAATAATAAATTTGATTTCAGAGAGATTTAACTCTCTCTGAAATTAATGATTGACATTAGAGTAGAAGAATTAGCCATTAACAGCTGGAGCTTCAACTACAGCTAAATCAAGAGGGAAGTTGTGAGCGTTACGCTCGTGCATTACTTCCATACCTAAGTTAGCACGGTTGATAATATCAGCCCAAGTGTTGATTACACGACCTTGTGAATCTACAACTGACTGGTTGAAGTTGAAACCATTTAAGTTGAATGCCATAGTTGAAATACCTAAAGCAGTGAACCAAATACCTACAACTGGCCAAGCAGCTAAGAAGAAGTGTAATGAACGAGAGTTGTTGAATGAAGCGTACTGGAAGATTAAACGACCAAAGTAACCATGAGCAGCTACGATGTTGTAAGTTTCTTCTTCTTGACCAAATTTGTAACCTTCGTTAGCAGATTCGTTTTCAGTAGTTTCACGGATTAATGATGAAGTTACTAATGAACCATGCATAGCTGAGAATAATGAACCACCAAATACACCAGCAACACCTAACATGTGGAATGGGTGCATTAAAATGTTATGTTCAGCTTGGAATACGATCATGAAGTTGAAAGTACCAGAGATACCTAAAGGCATACCATCAGAGAATGAACCTTGACCGATTGGGTAGATGATGAATACAGCTGTAGCTGCAGCAACTGGTGCTGAGTAAGCAACTGCGATCCAAGGACGCATACCTAAACGGAAAGATAATTCCCACTCACGACCCATGTAAGAACATACGCCTAAGAAGAAATGACAAACGATTAATTGGTAAGGACCACCGTTGTATAACCACTCATCTAAAGAAGCAGCTTCCCAGATTGGGTAGAAGTGTAAACCAATTGCGTTTGAAGTTGGAACAACTGCACCTGAGATGATGTTGTTACCGTATAATAATGAACCTGAAACAGGCTCACGGATACCATCGATATCAACTGGAGGAGCAGCGATAAATGCGATGATGAATACTGTAGTTGCAGTTAATAAAGTAGGGATCATTAATACACCAAACCAACCGATGTATAAACGGTTTTCAGTGCTAGTTACCCACTCACAAAAACGAGCCCAAAGGCTAGTGCTTTCACGTCTTTCTAAAATTGCAGTCATAATTTAAATCTTGTTAATTTGTTTCCTAATATGGAATTGTTCCCAAAATTATAAATATATAATTTGTTAAATTTAGTATAACATATATAAGAAACAAAAAAACTAATTAACGAATAAGTTACTAAGTTAGTTAATTATTTGTAAATTTAATATTAAATTTACTTGTGCCAGGCCAAATAAAACCACCACGCTGTGGGGCTAAATAATCAAAAATATTCTCATATGTCTTACCAATTGCTGAAGCACTACGTCGTTGCATTGTTTCCCAATTTAATGGTAATGTTGATAAAGCTTCAAATGCTGGATCATTAGTTCCATCATATTCATTTTCAGGAACATATAATGTCGAAAATGGAATATTTGATTTTGTTTTTCCTTGGTTTGTAATTTCTTGTGTTAATGGCCAAGTTGTAAATTTAATCTTTTTAGATGCTGACGCCGATGAATTCATTGTTGTAAATGATGACTTCACTTTATCTGGAATAATAATTGTTTCTGTATTAGACTTTGGTAATAATTTATTTGTTAAAACAAATCTTCTTGATGTTTCATCCCAACCTCCATAAAGAGGTGCGTTCAGAAAATTATTTATTTTAACAATTTTATTTGGTTCTAATTCTTCATGAAATGCAGAATACTCGTTATCTTTATACAACGGTTGATCAAATTTTAAAACTAATTTACTAGTTTCATCACTTGACGTTAATGAAAATAAACGTGATACAGAACGTAATGTTCCTTTAAATTGTTGATTATAAACTTTATTTGTAAAACTTTTCGAACCATTGAAAAAATTCTCAAAATTTGCTGAATAAGGTAATTTTGAATAATCACGTAATGAGTCATAATATGACGTTAGAATTCGACGTTTTGTAAACAGATCAAGCTCATTATCTGGTGATAATTTAAATTTATTAGGTTGTCGATTTAAAAATAAATCAATATCTAATGCTAATAAATTTTTATAAACTTGGCTTGAATAATATTTTTGTTTAATTTTTAAATCAATATTTCCAGGTTCAAAAGATGCAATACGAGTAAAATCTAAAGGAAATGAAATATCTTGGCCTTCAGAAAAAGTTGTTTCAATACTGGGACCTTCTTCCGAAGGTAAACTTTGATCTAACGTATACCAATCACTAAAACGTGTATCTTTCGCTTCTAAACCTAAATCTGCATTTGGTGCAATTTTTGAAGAAAAGGTTGAAATAGGAGGTAAAATATTTTGATTTATATTTTGTTCAACTTTATTATTTTCATTTGAATTAGGTTTCTTTAAAATTTTTGATAAACTTAAAAAACCTGCACGTGAATCAGTTACAGTTGATACTTTATCAAATCTATTTGTCCATTCTGCTTCACCACGATAATTTAAATCTTCAAAACTAAATGGAAATACTTTTTCTGGATAAAGAGTATATCTTCCACGATCAAATGGACTAACGTCGATATCAACACTATCAAATTGACTTGAAATTCCTAATCCAACAACTGAATCTTTAATATTATATTGATCAAAAACAGTATTTTTAAAGATTTTATCTTGCGATACAAAACCTAAAGGACCAGTTAATAAATAATCTAATCCATAAAATGGAATTGAACTTAAACTTAACGCAATTGCAATAACAAAAGTTCCACGATTGATTTGTTGAACAAAGCTACTAATAAATATTGGTGTATATTTAATAATAATATTTTTAATAAATAAAAATACAAAACCCCATCCAATTGTAAAACAAATACTTCCAACTGTTAAACCAACTATATAAAATATATGTTGAAGTGAACTTGAAAAAGTTGGCAGTAATGCACTTACTTCTAATAAGGAAGCATTTGGATTTAAACTTAAATTTCCAATATATTGTAATATTGAAGTTTGTTCACACCAAGCTAAAATAAAACTTGTTAGAAAAAAATTAGTATATTGTGGATTATTCCAACCTTCAATTTCTCTTAAGTTTTCTTGTGTCATAGCATAAATGACACGGAATATTAAAATGAGACCAATAATATAATTAAAAGGTTCAAAGCTAAACCATGAATTAATAATTCCACGGAAACCAAACAGAACACATCCAATACAAAAGATTTGCCCGATTAGATATCCAGCAATTGAATAAGTTGCAGCTGGAATTCCTTTAATATATAAACGACGAAGAGTTATTATATGAACAATTGAAATTGGTAGAGTTAAGAAAAAACTATTAAAAAACCCTAAGAATAAACTATTCTGTTTAATAGATGGGATTTCTAAAAAAGATAAAAATGACCTCTCAGGGTTATCTAAAAATAGATTTTCACTAAATAGGGAAATTGATATTTGTGGAATATTAATTGGTAATAAACTAAAATCATGTACCCATTGCAATGTAATTAAATAGACTAATCCAAATTGAATTGTCTTAAATAAATACATTGCCGTTTCTCGTACAAATTCAATTGGTTGAATAAACCCACCTGTGTTTTGACTTAAAGTATTAACTACTTCAACATAATCTCGAATAACAGGTACAAAAGACATAAATAATTTTATTTATCAGTAAAAATGTAATATCAGAGTCTTTATAGACTTCTGATTCGAATCTATTTAATAAATAGATTACTCTTCATTTGGAATTTCAGTTGCTAATGAACTTAAAACCATTTTTGCTTTTGATAAAGCTTTTTTTGCTTCAATAGAAGCTTTTGCTTTCCATTGTGATTTACGTAAATTTTTTCTTGTTTTTGATGTTCGCTTTTTAGGTACAGCCATAAACTTCTCCTTATATTAACCGTATAATATTATAATGTTTTAAACAAAGATATTGTTATTATACGTTAAATTCGTATCTCAGTAAAGTTAACAATCTTTAATTTAAGACGATAAAAATCCATATGTATGTAAACCTTTACCAAGTAAATTTACACCTAAATAGCAAACCCAAATTAAAACAAACCCACATGATCCTAATTTAGCAGATTTTTCTCCTGTCCAACCATACAATAAACGAGTATGTAAATAAATAGCAAATGTAAGCCATGTAATTAAAGCCCATGTCTCTTTCGGATCCCAACTCCAATAAGTTCCCCATGTCTCATTTGCCCAAACTGCACCAGATAAAATTCCTAATGTTAAAAAACAAAATCCAATACCAATTGTTCTATAACTTAAATTATCAAATAATACTAATGAATTTTGAATAGATTCAGTACCATTTGAATTTTTATTCAAAACTAAATAAATAATGGAAATTAGTGAACCAATTAATAATGCTCCATAACTTAATATCATAACGCTTACATGCATAAATAGCCAATTTGATTGTAAAGCCGGAACTAATGGTTGTGTCATTTGTAATTCAGTTGGTAAACTAAATTCAGTAAAAGTTACTAAACATAATAAAAATGGGCTAATAATTAACCCAATAAATTCATTTTTTATAAAATTTTCAATAAATAAATAAATAAATGAAATACTCCAAGCTAAAAATAATAGGGATTCATATAAACCACTTAATGGAAAGTGACCAGAGTTTATCCAACGGCCAATTAATTGACTTGTTAAAAGTAGGTTAATAGTTAACATACCCCAATACCCTAATTTGGGTAAATTAGTAGCAGGTAAAAAAATATTTTTTACCCAATAATATATTGTGATTAAAAAACTCAGTACGAAATAATAATTTCGTAAATTTACTTCAATAGCATTAAAAGTTAAAGTCATAAAGATTTATTTATATATACTAAAACATATTTTCAAAATAATATTTTACAAATATATACTATATATATATATAGTATATCGCAAATTTTGATTTTTACTTATGAAATTAGCAGTTTATGGAAAGGGTGGTATTGGAAAATCAACAACCAGTTCAAATATATCAATTGCACTAGCACGTCGGGGTAAACGTGTGTTACAAATTGGTTGTGACCCGAAGCATGATAGTACATTTACATTAACTGGATTTTTAATTCCAACCATTATTGATACATTACAAGCAAAAGATTATCATTATGAAGATATTTGGCCTGAAGATATTATTTACCAAGGTTACAATAATGTTGATTGTGTAGAATGTGGAGGACCACCAGCCGGTGCTGGCTGTGGTGGATATGTTGTTGGAGAAACAGTTAAATTATTAAAAGAACTCAATGCTTTTTACGAATATGATGTAATTCTATTTGATGTATTAGGTGATGTTGTTTGTGGAGGCTTTGCTGCTCCATTAAATTATGCAGATTATTGTTTAATTATTACCGATAATGGATTTGATGCGTTATTTGCTGCAAATAGAATTGTTGCATCAGTTTTAGAAAAATCTCAAACTCATCCATTACGTTTGGCAGGATTAATTGGAAACCGTACAAAAAAACGTGATTTAATTAATAAATATGTTGAAAATTGTCCAATGCCAGTTTTAGAAATTTTACCGTTAATTGAAGATATTCGTATTTCACGTGTTAAAGGAAAAACACTTTTCGAGTTAGCGGAATCACATTCAGAATTAAATTATGTTTGTGACTATTATTTAAATATTGCCGACCAATTATTAACAAACCCAGAAGGTGTTATACCAAAACCATTAGATGATCGTCATTTATTTAATTTATTATCAGACTTTTATTTAAATACAAAAGAAATAAATGATGAATTTTTATTAGTTTAAAAAACTACATATATATGAGTATAAAAAATACTAGTTTAGTTCAACCAGAACTATCATTTCATTGTGAAACTGGCAATTATCATACATTTTGCCCAATTAGTTGTGTTTCATGGTTATATCAAAAAATTGAAGATAGTTTCTTTCTTGTTATTGGAACAAAAACCTGTGGGTATTTTTTACAAAATGCCTTAGGGGTAATGATTTTTGCTGAACCAAGATATGCAATGGCTGAGTTAGAAGAAAGTGATATCTCAGCTCAATTAAATGATTTTATTGAGTTAAAACGTCTTTGTTTACAGATAAAAAATGAACGTAACCCAAGTGTAATTGTTTGGATTGGGACTTGTACAACAGAAATCATTAAGATGGATTTAGAAGGTATTGCTCCTAAATTAGAAGCAGAATTAAATATTCCAATTATTGTTGCCCGAGCTAATGGATTAGACTATGCTTTTACACAAGGGGAAGATACGGTTTTAGCAGCAATGATTAATCGTTGCCCTGGAACTTTAGCTGAATCTAGCTTGTTAGTGAATCGTCATACGCAAACCCATCCACCGTTAGTTTTATTCGGATCAGTGCCAAGTTCAATTGCAAAACAATTAGCTTTTGAATTAAATCAAAATGGCATTACTATTTCAGGATGGTTACCAGGTGATCGCTATCAAGACTTACCAGTTTTAAACTCTGATGTTTATGTTTGTGGAATTAATCCATTTTTAAGTAAAACAGCGACCACTTTAATGCGACGTCGTAAATGTAAACTTATTAATGCACCATTTCCAATTGGACCTGATGGAACATCTGGTTGGATTAATAAAATTTGCCAGACATTTAATAAAAAACCAATTACAACCAATGAGCGTGAAAAAGAAACTTGGAGTTTATTACAAGATTATATTCAATTAATTCGTGGTAAATCCGTTTTTTTTATGGGGGATAATTTGTTAGAAATTTCACTTGCTCGATTTTTAATTCGATGTGGGATGATTGTATATGAAATTGGTATTCCATATATGGATCGTCGTTATCAAAAAAATGAATTAGATTTACTAGTTCAAACGTGTATTGAAATGAATGTTCCTTTACCGAAAATAATTGAAAAACCAGATAACTATAAACAAATTCAACGTATTAAAGAGTTAGAACCAGATTTAGTTATTACTGGTATGGCACATGCTAATCCACTCGAAGCTCGAGGTATTAATACAAAATGGTCAGTTGAATTTACTTTTGCACAAATCCATGGCTTTCAAAATGCTCGTGATATTTTAGAATTAGTTACACGCCCATTACGCCGTAATAATGGATTAAAGAATTTTGATTTTACATCATATACAAATTAATCTTCTTTGTTAAGTATCATGAAATACTAATACTTGCATATTAAAGTATTTCATGATATCTTGATAGTAGCTATAAACAAATCAGGGCTTGTAGCTCAGTGGACTAGAGCACGTGGCTACGAACCACGGTGTCAGGGGTTCGAATCCCTTCTTGCCCGAACTTAACTTTTTAATCATAAACTATGTAATAGGTCTATGATCTGAGTATAATACTAAATATAGTATGTATATTTTGAATATATATTTCAATACAAATATATATAATTTTTAAAATAAAATTTTTTAAAAGCATTTATGGAATCAACATTTAATCAATCAAAAAACTTAGATGCTGAATCACGTGTTGTTGTTATAACATCAGGAAAAGGTGGTGTTGGAAAAACAACTACGACAGCAAATCTAGGAATGTCGATTGCACGTCTTGGATATAGAGTTGCTTTAATTGATGCAGATATTGGTTTACGAAACTTAGATCTATTACTTGGATTAGAAAATCGAGTTCTATATACTGCAATGGATATTATTGATGGTCAATGTAGATTAGATCAAGCTTTAATTCGTGACAAAAAATGGAAGAATCTAGCATTATTAGCAATTTCAAAGAATCGTCAAAAATATAATGTAACACGTACAAATATGCAAAATTTAGTTGAATCAATTCAACAACTAGGATTTCAATTTATTTTAATTGATTGTCCAGCTGGTATTGATGTTGGTTTTATTAATGCTATTTCGCCCGCTAAAGAAGCAGTTATTGTTACAACACCTGAAATTACTGCAATTCGTGATGCGGATCGCGTTGCCGGTTTACTTGAAGCCAATAACATCTATAATGTTAAATTATTAATTAATCGTGTTCGTCCTGATATGATTCAAAAAAATGATATGATGTCAGTTAAAGATGTACAAGAAATGCTTGGAATACCATTATTAGGAGCCATTCCAGAAGATACAAATGTTATTATTTCGACTAATAAAGGTGAACCATTAGTTCTAAATAAAAAATTAACATTATCAGGTATTGCATTTGAAAATGCTGCTCGCCGATTAATTGGTAAACAAGATTACTTTATTGATTTAGATAAACCTTATAAAGGTGTATTACAACAATTTCAAGAATTTTTTCTTGGAAAGGATTAATTAAATTTTTGTAAACTTTTTTTAAAGTTTACAAAAATTTCTAATTATGATAGAATTTAATTAGATCCTCAATAGCTCAGTGGTAGAGCAATCGGCTGTTAACCGATTGGTCGTAGGTTCAAGTCCTACTTGGGGAGAATTAATTAGGAATATTAGAATTTAATTCAATCTTATTGTAAAATAAGAATTATATAAGTTAATCTTACACAATTTAATAAAATTAATAATTTTTATTATGTCACATACAGTAAAAATTTATGATACATGTATTGGCTGTACACAATGTGTTCGTGCATGCCCAACAGATGTTTTAGAAATGGTACCATGGGATGGTTGTAAAGCAAATCAAATCGCTTCAGCACCACGCACAGAAGATTGTGTTGGTTGTAAGCGTTGTGAATCAGCTTGTCCAACAGATTTCTTATCTGTTCGTGTATATTTAGGTGCAGAAACAACACGTAGTATGGGTCTTGCATATTAATTAATTATTTTTTCTAAAGCTGTATTAATCAGCTTTAGAAAAGTAATTTTTTAACTTCCAACTTTAAAAGCTTCAACAAAAATTCCAATTAAAAAACCTCGTTTACAAATATTTAAATAATAAAAAGTTTTTGAATCACGAAATTTAATATTTGCATATGAAATAAATTCGGAAAATAGTAATACTAAAAGTAAATATTGAATTTGATAAATAGATGACTTAATTAATAGCCCAAAAAAATTACCTAAAGAAAAACAGGTAAAAAATAAAAATAAAATAATACTAATTGAAATAGAATTTCGTTTCAAATTTAAAATAAATAGATTTTTTCTATTATATTATATATAATATACATAACACATAGCCTTTGTGACGGAATTGGTAGACGTGCCAGTTTTAGGAACTGGTGTCATATGGCGTGTCGGTTCGAGTCCGACCAAAGGCAAATATTATTTTCAACAAAAATATATATATATTTTTTTTACAAATTATATTTTTATAAAGAAAACAAAATTATAAGTTTTTTGTAGTAATTGAAGTTATTTTTTACCTAGCATTAAACTATCTTTCCAGGAGGTCTCCCTCCAAGTATTGTCGCTTCTTGTACGTTTCACTTCTTAGTTCGGGATGGAATAAGGTGGTTCCATACAAGCTAGAACACTAGGTAATTAGTACTGAGAAATAATTCTCAGTACTAGTATAAGGTCAAAATCAATGGGTCTATTAGTACAGCTCAGCTAAATCTATTACTAGACGTACACCTACTGCCTATCAAACGGCTGGTCTTGCCGTGACCTCATAGGGAGCACTCATCTTGAGGTGGGCTTCCCACTTAGATGCTTTCAGCGGTTATCCACTCCACACTTGGCTACCCAGCGTTTACCACTGGCGTGATAACTGGTATACCAGAGGTGTGTTCTTCCAGGT
>Ga0213866_10000489_pt1 | contig 31883 bp, 40 predicted proteins | sample PICome_11_FD_160079 | JGI IMG/M metagenome (GOLD analysis project Ga0213866, IMG submission 160079) | Coastal seawater microbial communities near Pivers Island, North Carolina, United States - PICO284 | ecosystem: Environmental > Aquatic > Marine > Coastal | place: USA: North Carolina... | reverse complement strand
GGAGGCATTGGGGGGCCACTAAAGATATATCAGGACTCCATTTTGAATGTTGTTACTATCAAGGGATTGAGTATTGCATTAAAAATAAGATAGCTTTCTTTGATCCAGGCATCCAAGGGGAGTACAAGATAAGAAGAGGTTTTGAGCCAAAGCTAAGCAATTCTTATCATTTTATTCTTCATGCTGATTTTAGAAACGCCATTGAAAGATTTTGTGCTGATGAAAAGAAACAAATTATGAACTATTTCAATGCGTGCAATGAATATACACCTATAAAAAAAGAATATAGAATTTAATTATGTTGAAAAACCTCCCTAAAACTGCTCATCATCAAGTCATTTGTGAAGCAAATTTTTTAAGGCTAAAAAAGCTCATGGGATCTTATGCCAAAAAAGAGTACTGCTTTGAAGTGCTGGATGCTGAAAATATACCTCAAAAAATTTCATTCTTAGTACTAGATAGGACTATGCACACTATTGTTTTGGAGGCAAAACAAGTTCATAAAAATAAATACAAGTACAATAACTTTTCATTAAGAATCTTAGTCAGCCTAGATGCCAAGCTTGCTGAAACAATCTCATATCAAGGAGAGAGAGCAATTCCATCATTTTTAAAACAGACTAATATGCAATCTAAAGATGAGAAATATCAACAAAATAGGTTTTTAACTGAGTGGCTTGAGAGCATATTTTCATTAGGAATCCTGCCGAAAAAAAATATAAAAAATATTTTAGATAAAAATGCCTAGAACCATAATTTACCTACATGGCTTTAAGTCATCTTCTGATTCATCCAAAGCAAAAGTATTTGGCAGTCTTATAAAAAAACATGCAAGAAAAACGCAAGTTATTATTCCAGATATAAAAGATGATATAAAAGATAGCTATGAGCAAATTGAAGAGATCATAAGATCAACTTCAGGTGAAATTAGTTTTGTTGGAAGCTCTTTAGGCGGTTACTACTCACTTTATTTTGCTCAAAAATATAATACAAAAGCTGTGTTGATTAATCCTGCCATCCCTCCTCTAGATGGATTTGATATTCATTTGGGAGAAAATGAAAATTATGATACTGGTAATAAATTTTTAATAACTGAGGAAGATATAAAATACTTAAGGGCGCTAAGCTATAAAAAAATTAAAAAACCTCAAGATATTCTTGTTTTATTAGAATCTGGAGATGAGATATTAAATTATCTAAAAACTATTTCATACTTTGCAGGATGTTATATGGATATCACATATGGCGGCAATCATTCATTTGCCAGTTTCGATAGTAAGTTTGTAAATATACAATCTTTCTTAAGTTTATAATATCGCACTTATTTTAAGCATTTATTTAACATATGCACTAAAAAAATGCATAATAGGCACAATATATGTGCATTAATCTATATATATAAAGGCATGAATATTGCATGTATATAGTTGCTAATATTATTTAATTTAAAGGAGCAACAATGACAAACTACAAAACATATGAATATATTTGGCTTGATGGATACAAGCCAGAATCATCGATGAGAAGTAAGGTTAAGGCTACAGACGCCGAAACACCTCCAGACTGGTCTTTTGATGGTTCATCAACACAACAAGCAGAGGGAGGAAGCTCAGATTGTTTATTGCTTCCAGTCCAAACCTATTCAAATCCTAATGGACATGATTTGGTGATGACACAAGTTCAATCTGCAGATCATACAACTCACCCATCTAATTTTAGAGCTGCTGCTGAAGCTGTAGTCACTGATGAATGGTGGTTTGGTTTTGAACAAGAGTACTTCTTAACAGATCCTGAAACTGGTGAGCCTTTAGGCTGGGAAAATGGCGAACCAAGAGCGCAAGGTGACTTCTATTGCGGAGTTGGTGCTGGAAACGTAGTGGGCAGAGAAATTTCTGATGCTCATTTACAAGCATGTCTTGATCTTGGAATTACATTAACTGGAACAAATGCTGAAGTAGCTCTTGGACAATGGGAATACCAATGTCTTGGAAAAGGTATTAAAGCTGCTGATGACTTATGGGTAAGTAGATATATGCTTTACAAAATAGCTGAAGAGTTTGGTGTAGGTGTTAATATTCATCCTAAACCAAAAACTGGTGACTGGAATGGCTCTGGAATGCATACTAACTTTTCAAACGAAGAAATGCGTTCAAACGGAACCGAAGAACTTTTCACATCTATGTGCGATAAGCTCGGTGAAGTTCATGAAGAAGGTATAGCATCTTATGGATCTGACAATGATATGAGACTGACAGGTCTTCATGAAACTCAAAGCATTAACACATTCTCTTATGGTGTTAGTGATAGAGGAGCTAGTATTCGTATACCTGTCTATACTGTAGAACATAATTGGAATGGCTATCTTGAAGATAGAAGACCTGCTTCAAACGCAGATCCATATAAGATTTTGTCACACATTGTAGGAACTTTAACTAAATAAATAGCATTATGGCCCCTCTAAGAGGGGCCGTTTTTTTAAATGAATGATTAAACCGGAAGAATTAAACACATCAATATTAAATCAACTATCTTCCGAGATAATTATTCTAGATCAAAGCCTCAAAAGTATTTGGGTGAATGAGTCAGCTCTAAATAATGGCTGGTCAATCCAACAAAATAGAGATTTGATAACCGATCAATACCCACTTGAAAAAAATAAAGCATTAATAGATATGCTTAATTCAACAATTTCAAAAACAGGTTCATTCACTAAAAGAGATCTTGAGTTAGTCTCGAAAGATGGTGAAAAAAGAATTGTAGATTTGACGGCTTCTTTTAGCGAAAAATATGATTCATTAATTTTAGAAATAAAATGCGTTGATAGTTTAAATAAAATAATTGATTCAACCAAAATATTCTCAACTCAAAAAATTGCCGCCAATCTTGCAAGAACATTAGCCCATGAGGTTAAAAACCCATTATCTGGAATTAAAGGCAGTGCTCAAATTTTATCTTCAAAACTTGAAGATGATTATTCAAAAAAGTTTCTTAAAATCATCATTGATGAGACGGAGCGCCTAAATGGAATAGTCACAAGAATTCTTACACCTCCTCAAAAACCAAACCAAGAAAAATTTAATATTCACTCAGCGCTAGAAAAAGTTTATGCGCTTGCTGAAGCTGAATTGACTGAAAACCTAAAATTAAGAAGAGATTATGACCCAAGCATTCCTGAGCTAGATGGAGATGAAGATTTGTTTATACAAGCTGTACTAAATATTGTAAAAAATGCTCAGCAGGCCATGATTAATATCAATGGCGCAGAAATAACAATTAGGTCAAGAATTCAATATAGCAAACCGGTGAATGGAGTAATGCATCTAACAGTTTGTTGTATAGATATAATAGACAATGGCCCAGGTATACCAGAAGAAATGCAAGAGCATGTATTTTTTCCGATGATATCTTCTAAAGAAGATGGCTCTGGGTTAGGACTGTCGATTGCCCAAGATATAATAAGAGTTCACGGAGGAGGTATCTCATTTTCTTCAAGACCTGGGGAGACTGTATTCTCAATATTGATTCCTCTCGGAATTAAAAATATAAGGACTGAAAGTGCATAAAGTTTGGTTAGCAGATGATGATGAGGCAATAAGAATTGTTCTTGAAGAAAGTCTCAAAAACTCAGGATATGCAACTACCACATTTTCAAATGCATCTGACCTTATTGAAGAACTAAACTCAGATACCCCAGATTTAATTATTACAGATGTACACATGCCTGGGATGCATGGTTATGACTTGTTAAAACATATTAATAATAACTTCTCTGAGCTACCTGTAATAATAATGACTGCTTTTGCAGATATGCAAGCTGCAGTAGATTCTTATGGAAGTGGAGCGTTTGAATATATTCCTAAACCATTTGATTTAGATGAAACAATTAAGATTGTTCAAAGAGCCCTTGAAAAAAAACCATCTACAAGAGGCCTCAAATCATCACCTAAAACAGATATTATTGGCAAAGCACAATCAATGCAGATGGTTTTTCGAGCAATTGGCAAGCTTTCAAATACTAATGCTACTGTTCTCGTTCAGGGTGAATCAGGCACAGGAAAAGAGTTAATTGCTAAATCTCTACATAAGAATAGCCCAAGGCATGATATGCCATTCATTGCTCTAAATATGGCCGATATACCAAAAGAGTTGGTTGAATCTGAGTTATTTGGGCATGAAAAAGGTGCTTTTACTGGGGCTGTTGATAGAAGGTTGGGCAGGTTTGAGCAAGCAAATGGAGGGACTTTGTTCCTTGATGAGATTGGCGATATGCCTCTAGATTCGCAAACTAGGTTGTTGAGAGTATTATCTAATAAAGAATTTTATAGGGTTGGTGGAGATAAGCCTATTAAGGCTGACGTAAGAATAATTGCCGCAACCCATCAAAATCTTCATAATTTGGTTTCTCAGTCTAAATTTAGAGAGGACCTATTCTATAGATTAAATGTAATTAAGATTGATGTACCTCCTCTTAGAGAAAGACAAGATGATATTGAGTTATTAGCAAAATATTTTCTAAAGAAAAACTCAGATGCCACTGGTGAAGAGCTTCGCGTTTTATCCAATGAAACAATTGATGCGTTAAATAGATATGAGTGGCCAGGTAACGTAAGGCAACTTGAGAATACATGCTATTGGTTAACGCTTATGAGTCCAACACAAAATGTTCAACCATCAGATCTCCCAAATGAAATATTAGAAATTGATGCAAACTTATCTGCTAACTCGGATTCCTCTTGGGAAGATGGTTTTGTAAGCTGGCTAAAAGGCTTGGTTGATTCGCAAGAAACTGGTGTACTTGATTTTGTTAATCCAAAGATTGAAAAATTGCTTATCAAGACAGCTCTTGAAAAGACTAATGGCAAAAAAAATGATGCTGCAAATTTGCTTGGATGGGGAAGAAATACTCTTGCTAAAAAAATTAAAGAACTAGGTATTTAATTGCTAAATTAATGGGAGGTTGTTTAGTCTCCATTCAGACATCCCGCCACTTAAAATCAATGTATCTTTAAAGCCTGATTTTTGTAGTATTTCACCAGCATTTCCTGATTGACTTCCGGTTTCACAGATCAGAACTATGGAAATATCTTCTCTATTGGGAAGCTCATGCTGTCGTCTCTCAAAATCTGAAAAAGGTATATTTATAGATCCTGCAATGTGACCAGCATTAAACTCATCAGATTTTCTAATATCAACAAGCTTAGCCAAGCCTTTATTATTGATATTGACTAATTCATGAGTAGATATTTTCTTTCCGCCCTTCTTTGATAGAGAGGCAAAAAATAGACTGATAAATATTAAAAGTGGTAATGATAGATACCACTGCTCGAACATAAATAAAAAAAACTCAACCATGCTCATATTATCTATTAAAATAGCAAAGTTGTATCTTATTATTTTGAAATTATGACAAAAAGAAACCTAGTACTTGTAAGACATGGACAAAGCGAGTGGAATGCAAAAAATTTATTTACAGGATGGAAAAATCCTGGTCTCACAGAAACAGGAGTAAAAGAGGCTATTAGTGCTGGAAAATTAATCAAAGATGAAAAAATTAATTTCGATACTATGTATACATCTGAACTTATAAGAGCGCAGCTTACAGGGAATACAATCTTAGAAATAATCAATCAATCAGATATACCTATCATCAAAGATATAGCACTTAATGAAAGAAATTATGGAAGTTTGGCAGGCTTGAATAAAGATGATGCAAGAAAAAAATGGGGGGAAGAGCAGGTTCATATATGGAGAAGATCTTATGATGTCCCTCCTCCAGATGGAGAGAGTTTAAAAAACACTGCTGAAAGAGTTCTTCCATATTTTAATAAAGAAATTTTGCCAAAGGTCGTTTCAGGATCGAATATATTAATTGCTGCCCATGGAAATTCTTTAAGGTCTCTAATCATGCAATTAGATGAATTATCAAAAGAGGAGATATTAAATTTAGAAATTCCAACAGGGGCTCCAATAAAATATATATTTGATGAACATGGCAAGGTTGAAGAAAAACTTAATTTATTTGAATAATTAATCTTGAAGCATCCTTCTGAAAATTTTTCAAAACGAATTATTGAGTGGTATGAGGTTAATGGCAGAAAAGAGCTGCCCTGGAGAAAAGATATTACTCCATACAGAGTTTGGATATCTGAAATCATGCTTCAACAAACTCAAGTAAAAACTGTAATCCCCTATTTTGAGAAGTTTCTTAGCGCCTTCCCCACCATAGAAAGTATATCTAATGCAACTGAGGATGAGATTTTGGCTTTGTGGTCTGGCCTTGGCTTTTATAGAAGAGCCCAAAATATATTTAAAGCTAAAGAAGTTATAAATAGTGAACATCATGGCATTTTTCCAAAAGCTTTTGATGAGCTAGAAAAGCTTCCAGGAATTGGTAGATCAACTGCTGGAGCTATTATGGCAATTGCTTACCAGCAGCCTTACCCAATATTAGATGCAAATGTAAAAAGAGTTATTCAAAGGTATCTAAAATTACAAACTGCCAATAAAACACAGCTTACTAAAAGGCTGTGGTCAGAGTCTGAAAAACTAAAGCCGCAGATGAAAATATTTGAATATACACAAGGAATAATGGATATTGGAGCAACAATATGTAAAGCAAAAGCTGCAGACTGTTCTATATGTCCTTTGAACCAAAACTGCTTATCAGCATTTTCAGCAGTTAAAAAATTAGATATAAATCAAAATAAAAAAATTATCAGAAAAGAAAAAATTGATTTTATTCTTGCTTACACCAATGAAAAAGCTCTTTTATTTAAAAGAGATGAAAAAAAATACTGGCAGCACCTTTGGGCTCCCTATGAATTCAAAGATTCAAAGCAAAAAGTTATAAATAAGAAAAAAGCGTTAAAGTCAAAAAACTTAAAAATAGCTCATAAGCTTTCACATTTAGATTTAGAGATTAGCCTAATGTTGCTTGAATTTAATGATGAATTTAATATTGCATCAAACATGGAGTATAGTTGGATAGATAAAAAAAATATTGAAAACTTTGGAATACCTAAACCAATAAAAAAAATATTATTAGAATTATGACAAAAAAAATTCTTTGTAAAAAACTTAATGAAGAGCTTCCTGCTCTTAAAATGCCACCAATGCCGGGACCTAAAGGCTTAGAACTTATGGAGTCCATTTCTGAAAAAGCGTGGGATCAATGGAGATCACATCAAACCACATTGATCAATGAAAAACATTTAGATATGTCAGATGTAAAAGATAGAGAATGGCTATTAATTCAAATGGATAAATTCTTTAATAATGAGGATTATGAGAAGCCGTCGGGTTTTAAATCATTAACCTAATGTCTTGGTGACATTGCCTTAAAACTTTCTTATAATCCCCTTTCAATAGTGTGCCCAGATAGCTCAGTTGGTAGAGCAAAGGACTGAAAATCCTTGTGTCGGTGGTTCGATCCCACCTCTGGGCACCATTCCTGATTTACTTAAACCACTTATATGGTTCTTCTCCAGCAATTTTAAAATATACTGCCATATTAATTACATGTGTTATCAGTAAAGTTACTGAAATAGCTACAGCCCAAAGAATGTTTCTGTAGTTAAGATGTGCATCAAGCGCAAATAATACTGCACCAACTGATGCTGTAGTTAATCCAATGATGGTGAATGCTTTTAGGTTTTTCATTTTCTTTCCTTGTTTTTATTTAAATTTATTTCAACTTCAATGTCGGATATCAGCTCACTCTGACAGGCTAATATAAAACCTTTGTCTAGCTCTTCTTGTTTGAGAGTGTAGCTAAAATCAATATTTGGTTTTACTTTTCCCGAAACAACTCTACATTTACATGTCCCACAACTTCCAACCTTGCATCTATGTGGCCAATCTATGCCTTCTGAAAGAGCCGAAGAAAGCAGAGTTGTTCTGGGCAATACCTCAAAATCAATATTGCTTTGGAGGAGAGCTGCTCTCTTCGGAATTTTGTTTTTCTTAAAAATCTTCAACATTGAATTTTCTATTAAGAGGCTAGAGACGCTTCGCCTGTTTTATTAATGTTGAATTTACTTGCTATAAGCCTTTCTTCATCGGTTGCATAATTTTTATCCCAATTATCCAGATGCTTCTGTACATATTTTCTAAATAAAGATGGTATTAAAGTTAATACAAATAAACTGAAGTAGCCGATTCCATAATTTGGGCCGCCAACATCATCTAGCTCCCAAAAGTATGTTTCACCCCTTACATGATGATCACATTGCCTTCCTATCTCAATAAAAAACCAACTAGTAAAAACTGAATCATTATCCCAAGAGTGCCTATGCTCAACCGGTCCCTCTTTTCTTATTAATCCGTAGTGACCCATAAAATTAAGAGCCTCTAAAAGAAAATTAGATAGTATCCAAATGACGCTTAAAGCCAACAAGCCAACTACTCCACCAGACCATACAAATAGGAAAATTGAAGGGAGGCTATAAAGGTAACCCAGTAACCATCTGTTATCTATATTAATAAAGCTTTTCCCTCTGTTTTTTAATTTTTTCTTTTCCATGTCATAGGAAAATTTTGATTGTCCAGCATGTGATAGCCATGTGTGGAGATAAACATTTCTCCCTCTAGGAGCTGTTGCCGGATCATCTTCATGGCCGAGATCTAGATGATGATTGTATACATGGGCATAAGTAAAATGAGATGCCCCACTTAGGGCCATGATTAATCTAGAGACTAGGAAGCCTTCTTTTTTATTATGCGATAGCTCATGACCATAAATAATTCCAAGTCCTGCCCAGAGTGCTGCTGATATAACTGCACCAACTAGATTAAGTCCAGAAATTCCATTTTGATATGCAATCCCGCCAAAATATAAAGCCTCTAACTGAACTCCTGAAGTGTATTGATACAATCTCCAAGCAACTGCAGCTTGAATAGCTATAAATACCGGCAACATTACATACATTACCAAGTACTGAAATAATTTAATTCCATAAGAATTACCTGCCTCATCTTTCTCAGCTCTGAGGTGGATATCTTTTGTCGCCGTGTCAATTATTGTATAAATACCAAATAAAAAGACGCCAGTCCAAGCATAGATACTCCCAAACAGAATGCCTAAGATTGTTACTAGCGATGATATTGGTACTATTAAATATCTTAAATTTACATAAAATTTCATAAAGAAAATCTCCATTTTTATTAAATATAAATCCTGGGAATATTAGTTCCGTTTTAGCACCTTCTTTGAAATCGCGGCAATAGGATCAAATTACGATTTACAACACAAACGAATTTGTATTGTTTAAAAAGACCCTGGGATGATTATTCCGTTTTAGCGCTTTATTTATTGTCGCGGCAATAGGATCAAATTACGACCTGGTTATTAAATTACATTAAAAATAATTTGTAAACCCTATTTCTTGAAAATTTTTAAATTAATGGCAAAGTTTATCTATATGCAAAATTATTTAAGCTTATTTCCCCATATCGAACCTTATGCAACTGGGTTTATCGTTGAGGGATGCCATGAGATTTATTATGAAGAGTGCGGAAATCCTAATGGTAAACCAGTAGTTTTTCTTCATGGAGGACCTGGAGGGGGCGGAAGTGAAGATGTAAGAAGATTTTTTGATCCGTCGCTATATAGAATTATTATTTTTGATCAAAGAGGATGTGGAAGAAGTAAACCGCATGGCTGTCTAGAAAATAATACAACTTGGGATCTGGTATCAGATATAGAAAAAATAAGGACTAGATTAGATATTAAGAAGTGGATGGTATTTGGAGGTTCGTGGGGATCAACATTAGCCTTAGCTTACTCTCAAACCCATCCAAAGTCTGTTAGCGAATTGATCTTAAGAGGAATTTTTATGCTTCGTCAAAAAGAGCTTGACTGGTTTTATCAAGAGGGAGCAAGCAAGATATTTCCTGATGCTTGGGAAAGTTTTGTTGCCATTATTCCTCATCAAAAAAGAACTAATCTGATGGTTGCTTATAATGAAATATTCAATGGCAATGACGAAGATCTTAAACTTAAAGCAGCCATAAACTGGTCCAGGTGGGAAGCAGCAACTAGCAAGCTTGTCCAAAATAATTCATTAATAGATGAATTTTCTGATCCTTATTTTGCTCTCGCATTCGCTTTGATTGAAAATCATTATTTTATTAATAAAGGATTTTTACATAGTGAAGATCAATTGATAAAAGGCATAGAAAAAATAAGACATATCCCTGCAAAAATTATTCAAGGAAGATATGACGTTGTATGCCCTATGGAAACAGCATATGAGGTATCTAAGGAATGGCCAGAAGCAACACTTGAGATAGCCAAAAGCTCTGGTCACTCTGCTTTTGAGAAAGAAATTATTCATTTACTTGTTTCGGCAACAAATAAATTTGCTCGCAATTGATCTCATATAAATGGTATGAATAGATCTTTCTGTTATGCTAAGAGTGTATGTCTATTGAAAATTCTAAGGATAAAAGAGCAGAAAGAATTATTAACGAGTACAAGACTCCTAATCAAAAGTTTATAGACGAAAAGGTAGAGAATATGATTGTATTCTTTGGCTCAGCAAGATCGCCATCAGCCAGTGAAGCAGAGACCTTAAAAAAATCTAATCCAGATAATCCGAAGTTAAAGCTAGCCAAATATAGTAAAGATGCAGAAATGCTTGCCTTTATGTTGTCTGAATGGAATCAACAAACATTTGGTTATCATAAATATTCAATATGCACGGGCGGAGGTCCAGGCATAATGAGAGCAGCTAATAAGGGCGCTTATGATGCTGGAGGAAAAAGTATTGGTTTATCAATAGAACTTCCTTTTGAAGAAGAAACAAACCCATACTTGAGTGAGAATCTTGATTTTAACTTTCATTATTTTTTCATGCGAAAATTCTGGTTTGCATACAGAGCGGAAGCTCTTGTGATAATGCCTGGAGGTTTTGGAACCATGGATGAACTGTTTGAAATGCTTACTTTGATACAGTGTCAAAAAATAAAAAAAAGTTTTCCCATAGTTATGTTTGGAAAAGAGTTTTGGAATAAATTCCTCAATATGGAGGCTTTGTTAGACTATGGTGTTATAAATAAAGAAGATCTTGAAAACCTCTTTTATACTGATGAAGTAGATGAGGCTTATAAATACATTACCACTAAGTTAGAAAAACCAAATAATAACTAAATTAACTCCAGAGGGTCTCTGGATTGACCATAGTCTTTATCTCAAGAACGTTACCACTAGGATCTTGAATAAAAAAAGTTTCTTGTTCTCTATCTTTGTTTATGAAGCGCCTATATGGCTCATCGTAATAATTAAACTTTTCTGATGCTTCAATTCTGTCTTTCAAAGCAAAAAACTCATCTTCTTTAAGATGTGCTCCAAAATGAGGAACTGAAACAGTTCCCATATCAACATCGTGTCTTTTTTTGCTTGCAACTTCATCAGGGCCATGATGAAGGGTAAGCTCATTACCCCAAAAGTTTATATCTTGCCATCTGCCCTCTTCATAATCACCGGCAACACATCCCATTAAATCACAGTAGAACTCTTTAGACTCTTCTATACTTTTAACGGCGATAGCTAAGTGAAATCTATTAGAGTCATTTAAATATTTCATAAAGTGATTTTACCAGTATATGAAAAACTATAAACTAGTTAAATCTAAAAAAATCTCTTTAAAATACATGCTTTAACTCAACATATAGAATTAGCCTATAATCCACAATGATGAATTTAAAAAAATCAATTTCCTTTATTGGCATGGCCGGTTGTGGCAAAACTACCATTGGGAGATTATTTGCAAAAAAACATAGAGTTAGTTTTATCGATACTGATCATTTAATTGAAAAAAGACTCAAAAAATCTTTGCAGGATATTAAAGATGAGAAAGGTTATATGTATCTGAGAGAAATTGAGCAAGAGATAGTTCTTGCAATAAATGCAAGCACCAAGATTATTTCAACAGGGGGAAGTGTTATATATTCAGATCAAGCAATTACCCATTTAAAAAAAATTTCATCAGTTATCTTTATCGATACTCCCTATAAATTAATCAAGAAAAGAATAGGTGATGCAAGCAACAGGGGATTTTCTGTTCCTAATGGATTTTCTGTAAAAGAAGCTTTTGATGAAAGGATGCCTATGTATCAACAGCATCAAGACTTCACTGTTAATGGCGCTAATTCAGCAGATTACATAATTAAAAGTATAGAGCAGTGGATATAGGAAAAGACAAGAAGATACTGCTCATTGGCGCCTCTGGGTTGGTTGGTGGCTTGATAGCTAAATTCTGTGAAGAGAAAAAGTATCATCAAGTCCAAATCAATAGAACTAGTCTTTGTAACAAGTCAGATCTCATTGAAGAGATAGTGACAAATTTTAATGATCATGAATATCTAGAGGATATTCCAAGCACTGACCATGTATGTGTTGCTTCTGGAACAAGGCTTAGCCTGTCTCAATTAATATATATAAGAAAAAAAGATAGAGAATTATTTAGAAATATTGATCTAAAGATACCGGTAGAAATTGCAAAAAACGCTTTCCTAAAGGGAGCTAAAGAAATATCAATTATTTCTGCGGTAGGTGCTGATGAAAACTCTACAAACTATTACCTAAAAACAAAAGGCATGCTGGAAAAAGAAATTAAGAATATTGGCTTCGACAAAATTACATTTGTCAGGCCTGGTCATTTGCTAGGTAAAAGAAATTCAAGAGTGGCATGGGAAGTAAAATTTTATGAGTTTATCTTTATGATGATGAAGCCAATGATGGTTGGCATGTTTAAAAAATTCAGAAATGTCCAAGCTAAAGATGTTGCGCTTGCTGTAATATCCTCAATAGAGAAGAGCTTTGATGGTTCGAAAATTCTTGAATATGATGATATCGTTAGGAAGTAGTATATTTTAAATATAGAAAATAATGGAGGCTTCTATGAAAAAAACATTGCTTGCGGTGCTCGCGATCACATTCTCATCTTCTCTTATTGCCGATCATCATAAAGCTGGCGACAAGCATAAAGATTCAAGAATGCATCATCCAAACCACCTGCTAAACTTTAAAGAATGCAAAGAAACTAAAGATGCTGTTGGGGAGCTTCTTTTGCTAGCAGATGCATCATGGAAACAAATTGAAAATAATCCTGAGAACAAAGAAGAATGGGCAAAGGCAGGCTTTTTGGCTGAACTATCTGCCAATTATTCCACTGTTTATGATGTTTGGTGCAAAGACATGGTAAACAAGAGAGTAAAAATGGGCATGATGAAAAAGAAGAAAGAAAGCAAGAAAGACTAAAACTTACCTCTTTGAAATCTCATTCTTATTGAATAAACCCTTATTAGTGCAACAAATGTTAGTACTGACTGAGTAAATATTGAAATAGATAAAGGATTTGACCAATGCCAGTTATCTATTGTTAACCATAGTAAAAATGTTTGTAGTGGGAAATTTATTACTGCGCCCATCAAGACAACTATAATGGCTTCTCTAAAAGCTGTTTTTTCGGTTTTATTCATACTTATTCTCTATTTATTTTTATTGCGGTTCCGTATGCAAGAATTTCAGAGGCCCCTTTTGCAATTGAAGATGTCTGAAATCTAAAACTTACAATTGCATTTGCGCCTCGTTCTTCTGCATCTTGAATCATGCGATCATAAGCCTGGCTTCTAGCAGATGCAAGGAGTTTAGAATATCCAACTAACTCTCCACCAATGATGGTTTTTAAAGATGCTATAAGGTCACTGATAAAGTTTCTTGATTTAACAGTACTTCCTTGAACAACGCCAAGATACTCAATTTGTTCGTAGCCCACAATTTCATTAGATGAAACAACTAAAATTTTTTGATCCATGACAATTTTCCTAAAATGTTTTACTTTATTAATATAATGCATGACTTAATAGAAGCAAAGTTCTCAATTGGGGTAATCGTAAAACATAAATATCTTAATTTTCGTGGAGTGATATTTGATGTTGACCCTGTTTTTAATAATAGTGAAGAGTGGTACCAGGCTATACCAAAAGAGATTAGGCCTCATAAAAACCAGCCTTTTTATCACCTGCTCGCTGAAAACAAAGATATTTTTTATATAGCTTATGTATCTGAACAGAATTTGTTAATTGATAAATCGAATAGACAATGTTCTCACCCTGATATTAAGAAAATTTTTTCAAATTTTAATGGAGAGAAGTACATCCCTCACATCAGAACAAATAACTAAGAAATTAGATCGTGATGGGCAACTTGAACGGCTGTTATAAATACATCCATGGCTAATGCTAAATTTTCTTCATCCACAAATGTAGGAGCAATTCTAATAATATTATCTAAAGGATCCTGGCCGTATGGAAATGTCGCTCCAGCTGGCGTGATTAGAACCCCAGCGGACTTACACAGATCAACAACTTTTGTTGCTATTGATTTATTTGTTTTATATGTGATGAAATATCCACCAGTTGGCTTAGAGAAGGTGCCATAGTCTGAAGATAATTTTTCAAGGATTTTATATGAAAGCTCAAATTTAGGCCTTATTAAATCAGCATGATTCTTCATATGCTCAATAATAGAGTTTTTATCTTTAAAGAAGTCTATATGTTTTTTTTGATTTATTTTGTCTGGGCAAATTACCATAGAAGCTCTCATTCTTTTAATTAGTTCAAGGTTTTTACCAGATGCAGCTAAGAATGATAGGCCGCCACCACCAAAAGTTACTTTTGAAAAGGAAGTTACTACAACAGCATTATTCTCAGCATTTACCTGTTGAGCAAGTTTCCATACATCAGATTGTTTCCTTGTTGGAAGAAAGTCATGAACCAAGTAAGCATTATCAAATAAAATTAAGAAATCTTCAGAATAGTTTGTTGATACTTCAAAAATTTCTAAAATGTTGCTGTCGGAATAAACCTCCCCTGATGGGTTAGAATGCCTGGGCACACATATCATGCCAACAACATCTGTCTCATTTTGAAGAACATCTTTTAAGCTTTCAATACAAACACCGTCATCTACAAGTGGGATTGTTATCATTTCAATGCCCAAATCTTCAAACATCCTAAAATGTCGGTCAAAACCTGGTACAGGACATATAAACTTAGGCGAGTTGATGTTTTTCCATGCTTTTTTTGAACCAAATAAATAATGAGATAACATCACTTGATAGGAAAGCAATAAGCTTGATTGCTCCCCTGTAATAATATTTTCAACAGGTGCTCCTAAAAGATCAGCACCCAGGCTTCTTGCTTCAATTAAGCCAAGAGGCTCTCCATAGTTTCTTAAATCAACTACTCCAAGATAGGGGTCAACCTCCATTTTCAAAAGATTATTAGATAAATCTAATTGTTTAGATTCGGGCTTCCCTCTTGTTATATCGATATTAAGGCCTAAAGACTTTAAATTATTAAAATGGTTTAGAATAGAGTCTGACATTATGATTATTAAGTTGTTTTAAAAAATTATTATGAATCAAGAAAGTTTATATTTTTTGCTAATAATAACAGCACTACTGTTAATTATAATTCCAATTGTTTACTTTATAAGCAAAAGAAGGAATAAATTTATTGAATTAAGCTTTTCAAACTTAGCTAACGAAATTCTTAAAGAAAATAATGAGGCTTTAAATAAAAATAATTTCGAAAGACTGCAAGAGACTCTTGCGCCATTCAAAGAACAAATTAATCAACTTAATGCTCAGATAAGTGATCTTAAAAAAGAACAAGCAAGAGCAAAAGAAAATTTTTCACTTCAAGTAGAAAAAGTTGTAGAACAGACTACCAAGATTAGCGTAGATGCAGATAACCTAACTAACGCCTTAAAATCTGATTCAAAAGCACAAGGTACATGGGGAGAAATGGTTCTGGAGAGAACACTTGAAGAATCTGGTCTTAGGCAAGGTATAGATTATGAATTGCAAAAATCCTTTAAAGATAAAAGCGGTAAAAATTACATTCCTGATGCAGTTATCTATCTTCCAGACAATAGAAACATTATTATAGATTCAAAAGTTTCATTAACAGCATACTCAAAATATGTTGATACAAAAGATTCTCAAGAAGGTGAGACTTTCCTAAAAGAGCATATAAAATCTATCAAGAACCATATGAAAGGCCTTGTTGAAAAAGACTATAACTCTCTTGAAGGCATTAATGCTCCAGATTATGTTCTTATATTTGTACCTCTCGAATCTGCTTTATCATCTGCACTAAAAGCAGACTGGGATATTCAAAGACTTGCGATGCAAAATCAGATGGGATTTGTAACTCCTATAAATCTTATTTCTATTTTGAGGATGGCTGAAAGTTTGTGGAAATTAGATTCACAAAATAAAAATGCGCAAGACATAGCTAAAAGAGCAGGTCTAATGATTGATAAATTTAATGGATTAAATAATGATATAAAAGATCTCAAAAGGCATTTGAATCTATCGCTCTCAGCTCTAGAAGGAGCTGAAAACAAACTTATAAATGGAAATGGTAATTTATTCAGTCAAGCAAAGGAATTAGAACAACTTGGCGCCAAAACTAAGAAAAAACTCTCAGATAATTAATAATAGAATCCTCTCCACATTCTTAGACCAAAGAACAATGACAGTAGCCATAACACCAATTCAGGCAAATTAGGATTACTGTTATATCCAAAAAAGCCTTTAAGAAAAACGCCTACACTTCCCTTGTCGTGGAATAAGTGAACATACTTTTCTTTTGATCCATCATATGTGTACATAAAAGCTACATCAGATTCTGATAAAGAATCTTTTGGTTGAAGGATGTCCCAAGGTCTATAAATATCATCTGAGTTAAAGTCTTCGATTATCTCAGACTTTACTATATATTCTTCTACCTCATGCGTACCATAAGCAATCATTCCGGATGCTAAAAAGACTAATAACAATGTTGAGTATTTGAATATATTTCTAATATCGACTTTTCGTCCCTGTATGACAATCAAGTAACCAATTAGAATTGCTAAAATAGCACCGAGAAAAAATCCCAGATACGAAAAAGTTCCTGTAATTGATAGGCTGGATATTAAAAATATAGCTGTCTCGAATCCTTCCCTGAGTATTGCAAAGAAAACTACAAAGAATACACCCCAGGAGGAAATTTTTATTGCATTTAGGGTGCTTGACTCTAATTCTTTTTTATCGGATACATTTTTTGAAAGCCAAAAAATTACATACCATATCAAAAATGCTGTTAGATATAGAAAAACGCCTTCAAACAAAGCCTGTGTTGAATTATTGCCTAGAGAATTTTTAGCAAGTATTACTAGATACCCAACTGCAATACTTGCAGCTATTGCTGCTCCAACACCAAGCCAAAGTTTTTTGAAATGATCCTTTAGATTAGATTTTTCTAAAAGAAGATAAATTATTCCAACAACCAAAGAGGCCTCTAAAACTTCTCTAAAAACTATAATAAATTCACTCATAAATATTAAGATTTAAAAATAATGTCATAATAGTAAATGATTCTCATTTACTTAGCAATCTTCTCTTTTTTTCAAAGAAATACTTGTTAATTCAATTGATTGCAAATACTTAAATAAAGATATATGAGATAATGAAAATATGAAAAAAATTGCTGTGATTGGCGCTGGTATTGCTGGTGTAACTACTGCATATGCTCTTGCAAAAAGGGGCTTTAAAGTAACAATAATTGATTCAAGAAGATATCCAGCCATGGCTACAAGCTATGCTAATGGTGGTCAATTAAGTGCAAGTAATGCTGAGACATGGAATACACCTAAAAATATCGCAAGTGGCCTTAAGTGGATGTTCAAAGCTGATGCTCCTCTTCTCTTCAATCCTTCCCCAAATATTCAAAAATATAAATGGATGTTTGGTTTCTTGGCAGAAACACTTAGAGGAACTCACAAAGATAATACTCTTCATACCATTGAACTTGCTAAAAGAGCACGAGATGTTTATTTTACAATTGCTGATGAAGAAAATATTGAGTTTGATCTACTTAAAAAAGGGATCTTAAGGTTTTATGATTCAGAAAAAGAGTTTAAAGAGGATGCTCAAAAGAAAAGTTGGATAGAGCAACCTGGCATGGAATGGGAGATAATGTCACCTGATGAGGTTGTTGCATTAGAACCCTCTTTAACTACAGCTAATAGTAAGAATAAGATAGTTGGCGGCGTCTATACAAAGTCTGATGCCAGCGGTGACATACATAAGTTCTGCATTAATCTCGAGAAAGTACTAGTTGAAAAATACGATGTTCGTGTTCTTACAGACACTTCGGTTAGCAACCTATCACAAAGGGGCCATAAGATACTTGTTGAATATGATGATGGACAAAATCTTGACGGTGAAGAGTATGCAAATGTTGTAATTTGTGCTGGTGTTAATACTCAGGATTTTGCAAACAAACTTGGAGATTCTATGAATGTCTATCCTGTTAAAGGCTATAGCGTGACGATAGATCTTAGAAATGAGCAATCAAAAAAAGGTGCTCCAATGGTTTCTTTAATAGACCAGCCAGTAAAAATTGTTGCTAGCAGGCTTGGAGATAAATTTAGAGTAGCTGGAACTGCTGAGCTTGCTGGAATAAATACTGATATTAGACAGGATCGAATCAGACCATTATTAAGATGGGTAAAAGAATTTTTTCCTGAGGTAAGAACAGAATCATACACCCCATGGGCAGGACTAAGACCAATGACGCCTAATATGATGCCCCTAACTCATGAAAGTAAAATGCCAGGAGTTTTCTATCACACAGGCCATGGCCATTTGGGGTGGACTTTAAGTGCTGCAACAGCTGAAATTGTTGCTGAAAAAATCAGCTCTGTAGATTAAGGCAGGTCTATAATTTTCCAAGAATTCTTAATAGATATTTCCCTTAACTGATTATCTGGATTAACAGCAATCGGATTTTCAACTACGTTCAATAATGGAAAATCATTGATTGAATCAGAGTAAAAAGTGCTGTCTTCAGTAATCGAAATATTTTTCTTGTACGCCCACTCTTCAACTTTTTTAAGTTTACCCTCTCCAAGAGCAGGTGTGCCTAAAATTTTACCCGTATAAACACCATCACAAATCTCTGCCTCGCTTGAAATAATATTTTGAAAACCAAGTCTTTTGGCTATCGGTTCGACAATTACAGAATTAGTTGCAGAGGCAAGCAACATAATGTCATGTTCATGATTGTGGTCATGGATTAATCTAAGCGCATAAATATTTATCATCGGCTCGATAATCTTAATCATAAAATCTGATATTAATTCCTCTATCTGATCAGGGCTTTTGCCTTTAATTGTAGACAAAGCAAACTCTGCCCATTCATCATAATCAAGGTCTCCCTCATAGTACTTGTCATAAAAGTATTGGTTTTTTTCTTCGTAGATTTTTTTATCAACCTTACCCAAGTCAATTAAATAATTAATCCAAGAGTAGTCTGAATCTCCTTTAAGGATGGTATTATCAAGATCAAAAATTGTTAATTTCATATCGTATTAAAAATGAAAAAAGATAATGCTTATAGGTTAAACGTAGGACTAATTATTGTAAATGATAGTGGGAAGGTCTTGCTATGCAAAAGAAAAGATAATCATAAATGGCAATTTCCTCAGGGTGGTATCAATAAAGATGAAACAGCTATTTCAGCTGCTAAACGAGAGATGTTTGAAGAGGTCGGGATTAAATTTCAATCAACAATAATTATTGGTGAAACAGAGGATTGGTATAAATATGAAGTTCCTAAAACTAAAATAAAACCTCATTTTAAAAAAAGGGGTATTGTTGGCCAAAAGCAAAAGTGGTTCATGTTGAAATTAAAACATCCTATCAATATATCTTTCGAGAATAATCCTGATGATGAGTTTAATGATTATGCCTGGGTATCATATTGGCATCCGTTATCTAAGATAGTATCTTTTAAGAAAGATGTTTACCAAAACGTATTGATAGAATTACTTAGTAAATATAATAAAGAGTTTAAGAATGTTGGTTGAGTTGATTTCATATCTGATTGCTGGTTCTATGGCAGGCATTCTTGCTGGAATGTTTGGCGTGGGTGGAGGAATTTTAATTGTTCCTATATTAACTTTCATTTTCTTATCTTTAGGTTTTAATGATTCATATGTTACGCATTTAGCAGTTGGGACTTCCTTGTCTACAATTATTTTTACAGGTTTATCATCAGCTCGAGCCCACTTTTATAAAAATGCTATTAATTTTCAAGCCTTTTATCCTGTAGCAACAGGTATATCAATTGGCTGTATTGCTGGAGCATTTGTAGCTAACTTGCTTGATGGAATAGTCCTCAGAAAAATAATTGGGATTTTTGCTTTAATAATAGCCATTCAGATTTATATTGCAAAAAATCAAATTAAGACTTTTAAAGCCTCAAGCAGTATTGCCTTTATAAGCGGCTCTGGCATAGGTGGAATTTCAACAATTCTTGGTATTGGTGGCGGCAGCTTTACAGTTCCTTTCTTTAAATATTCTGGCCTAGGTATGAAGGTATGTATTGGGACTGCTGCTGCATGCGGTGTTCCTATAGCTTTATTCGGCTCTATTTCTTTTGTTATGCTTGGTTTGGATAATTCAAATTTGCCCGAGCATAGTCTTGGTTATGTCTACCTTCCAGCATTAATCGGCATATCATTAAGTAGTGTTTTTACAGCCTCGATTGGTGCAAATATTGCACACTCTGTGTCAGATAAGATGTTAAGTATTTTATTTTCAATTATGATGGTTGTAATCTCAGCTTACATGCTTTTTTAGACATAAATATGATTATAGAATTATCAGATTTTTTTAATAACCCAAGCCTAGTTGAACTAGGTCCAATAAAAATTCAGTACTATGCGATTACCTGGTTGCTTTCAGCGGTACTTATTTACTTGTTTCTAAGAAATCACGAGATTATTAAAAGTTTTAATTTTTCAAACGAAAAAGTTAGCGATCTTGTATTTACCTATGGTTTATTCCTTGGGGCATTTGCAGGCGGAAGAGTTGGCTACATGCTTTTTTACGGAACAGAACAACTATTATCAAACCCGCTCTCGCTCTTTTATGTTTGGCAGGGAGGGATGAGTTTTCACGGCGGCTTACTAGGAGTTGCTTTGAGTTTTTACATTTTTTCTAAGCAGAATAATATTTCTTTTTTAAAGTTATGTGATGCATTGACTCTCTCAATGCCGATTGGACTTGGTCTGGTTAGAATTGGAAACTTCTTAAATGGTGAGCTCTATGGTAGAGAAACAGATGGAAGTTGGGGTTTTATATTTCCTACTGATTACTTAGGCCTTACAAGACACCCTTCTCAATTATATGAAAGTTTTGGCGAAGGCCTTATTTTATTTTTTCTTTTAAGATTTATATATTCAAATAATAATAAAAAAGGCATAGTTTGCTCATCTTTTCTTATCTTTTATGGGTTGATTAGATTTATAATTGAAAATTATAGACAGCCTGATTCGCATCTTGGGTTTCTCGTATTTGATTTAAGTATGGGACAAATACTTTGTATACCTATGATTATTGCTGGCTTAATAATATTTAACTATTCCAGGAAAGCTTAATGAGAGCATATCTAGATCTTTTAGAGTATATTTTAGAAAATGGTGAGGTCAGAGATGACAGAACCAAGACTGGCACCATTTCATCTTTCGGCCATCAGCTTAAATTTGATCTTTCGGATGGATTTCCTGCTGTAACTACAAAGTCTCTTGCATGGAAAGGAGTGGTTTCAGAACTCTTGTGGTTTTTAGAAGGCTCTAGTGATGAAAGAAGACTTGCTGAGATAAGATATAACAAGCCAAGAAGTGAATTAAAAGACCTTTCAAAATTCTCAACCATATGGACAGATAATGCTGACAATCAAGGAAAAGAGCTTGGCTATATCAATACGGATATAATTAAAGAGCTTGGTCCGGTTTATGGTGTGCAATGGAGAAATTGGTCTGGTACTGATCAAATAAAAAAACTTATAAATGACCTTAAAGTTAATCCAGATGGAAGAAGACACATTCTATCTGCATGGAATGTAAATGAACTAGACAAGATGGCGCTTCCACCTTGTCACGTTATGTCTCAATATTATATAAGTAACGGCACTATTAGCTGCCATATGTACCAAAGAAGTGCTGACATGTTTCTTGGTGTTCCATTTAATATTGCCAGTTATGCCCTATTATTATCTATTCTTGGAAATATCCTTGATCTAAAGCCAAAATATTTTGTTCATTCATTTGGTGATGCTCATATCTATAGCAATTCTATAGAGCAAGTAAAAGAGCAGCTATCAAGAGAGCCTCTTCCTCTTCCTAAATTAAAAATGCCTAATATAAGCTCTATCGATGAGATAAAAGATCTATCAATAGAAGATTTTAAGTTAGAAGGGTATGAACATCATCCTCCAATCAAAGCAAAAATGGCTATATAAATGATAGTATCTCACCTTGTAGCAGTTTCAAAAAATAATGTAATAGGCAAAGATAATGACTTGCCTTGGAAGCTAAAACGCGACCTATTGCATTTCAAAGAATACACAACAAACAAAACAATCTTAATGGGAAGAAAGACTTTTGAGTCCATTGGGAGGCCCTTGCCAAATAGAACTAATTTTGTAATCTCAAATACTATTAAATCAATAGATGGTGCATCGGTGTATACAAATATGCAGGATGCTGTTGATAACGTGCCAGATGGAGAAGAGGTTGTAATCATTGGCGGCGGATATCTTTTTAGAGAGTCCGTAGACTATTTTAACAAACTTGTTTTAACAGTTGTAGATTGCGAGATTGATGGCGATGTTTTCTACCCTGAAATTGATTTAACTGATTGGAGTCTTGAAAGCAAAATAGCTTATAAGAAAGATGAAGAAAATGAATATGACTTCAGCGTAAAGACTTATATCAAGAATTCTTAATAAATTCTCTTCTCAGTGCAAGATTCTTAACCCTTACTTCTTCATTCTCAGTGTATCTTATCCAGTTGTTTGCAGTTGCTATAACTTTTTTATCTTTATCTCTAGCTGCGATTCCAAACTGCTTTTTGGCTTCATCAAACTGCTGCAACTCAAAATATGCTTGTCCTAACGTGAGATGAACTTGAGATACTTTTGAAATTTTTCCTTTCTTAAGACCTTTTTTAATTGAATCAATTGCAAGTTCTAGCTTATCTTCTGCAAGATATAAATTGCCTAAAAGCACATAGTTTTTGCCCTCTTTAGACATCTTTGCTGCTTTTTCTAAAATAGGAATAGCTTTATCAATTTCCTGTGACATTCTCCAGGAATCAGCAAGCAATCTAAGATTTTTTTCGGAGTCCTTTACAACACTAACCAAGCTCTCTTCTTTTGTTTCGTCGTCAACTCGAATAACTTTTTTTATCCTTCCAGCTTCGAGGACCTTGGCAGCCTGGTATGGATTTTGATTAAGCAATAACAGTTGAGCTAAAGTCACGTATTCGGTTTCTTTATCAAGCAAGTCTTTTAAATATGCCGAATTTAGTGTCACCATGAAATCCTTTTCTCTATCAAGCTGTCCATAAGTCTGTCCAAGCCTTACAAAATATGATTTTTTTGGATATAGATTTACAAGTATTTCGTAGATATCAACTTGCTTCAACATGGCTTTTTTAGGCCCGATCTTGTTTTTAAGTTCTTCTACAGATGCAACAATTACTATGTACCAGTTTTCTTTTGGTTTATAGCCCTCTTCCTCAGCAAGTGTTATGGCTTTCTCCATATTAAGAAGAGCCTTATCAAAATCACCAAGCTGATAATAAGCTGTAGCTAATATTGACCATGATTGAGCTGTAACTTTTTCAACTTGCGTCATCCACTCTAGTAAAAAATCTACTGATTTCTGGAATTCTTCATTAGCCATGTATAGCTGAGCTAAAGTTAATAGACCTGCATTTCTTAACCCCAGGGTTACCTCAGGCTCGTTAATTAATTTTGTATATGCATCAATTGCAAGATCTACCTCTTCATCAACTATGTACATGTAGCCCCATGAATTCCAGACTACAGACCTGTCATAACTTCTTAAGTTCTGGGCGTCATCTCTAAGATCTCCCAATAATTCTTTGGCAGTTTCGTAGTCAGGATCTTCTTTACCAGTCTCTTCATCAATTCTTTCTAAAGCTTCATAAACTTTTGCCATTCTCTTTGCTGTGGAAGATTGAAGTGCTCTTGCTTTTTTATACTTAATTTTTTGATCAGATTTTGCTGAGCTTTGCGCATTCGTTTCAATTGGGATAAATAAAAGTGAAAAGGATATAAAAATTGCTTTGAATAATTTCTTATTTAGTTTCATTCTAATCATCCTCCGCCAATATAAATGTAAATCTGTGAAGCACATCATCAACAGCAACAGCCTTTCCATCAACTATTTTAGGCTTGTACTTTAATTTTAATGCAGCCCTTGAAGAGGCGCTATTAAACATTGTACATGGTCTGAACTCTGTATCAGGGTTTGTAGGATCTCCACAAAAACCTTCTACAGGCTCTACATTCTCTACAGTGCCACTTTCAGTAATAGTAAATTTAACCAAAGCATAACCTTGAGTACCTCTTTCCTGAGCTCTTCTTGGATATATAGGAGTTACTTTAAATAATGGTATATATTCACCGTCTCTAAAAAAACTTCCTCCTGTCATTTTTTGGGCTTTAGGCTTACTTATGGTTACATCAAGCCCAGTAAGCGGCTGAAGATCAACATCGGGTTGTGCTATGTCTTCTGGTTGCTCCTCTGGCTTTTCTGGCTTGTCTACTTCTGTCATGAAAGTATCTATTTGCCTCTCAGGCATTACAATATCAGCAAGTTTTACTGATTTATCCTCTTTCATTGCCATATCACCAAGAGATATAAGCAAAACCATCACAGAAAAAAGTATTGTGGTTATCAGAACAGAAAAAGTAACACCTGCAACCCATTTATTAGCATTGAATGCTTTTACATATAATCCATGTATTATTCCAAGAGGCAGAGATAGTATCTTAAGAACTGAATCCATTTACTTTAAATCTTATTTTGGTTCTGATGCTAATGAAATTGCTGAGACTCCAGCCTCTCTTGCACCATCCATAACCTTAATTATCGTATCAGCAACTGCTTTTTCATCTGCTTGAATAACTACAGAGCCCTGAGGATTATCTGCAAGCATTTTTACAACATTAGCTTTAACTTGCCTTACATCTATTCTTCTTCCATCCATCCATACCTCTCCAGTAGGGCCAACAGCAATAAGAATAGCAGCATTTTCTTGAGTTTCAGCTGTATCAGAATCTGGTCTATTAATTTCTAAGCCAGGCTCTTTAATAAAATTTGCTGTAACGATAAAGAAAATAAGCATAATAAAAACAACATCCAGCATTGGTGTTAGATTTATTTCACTTTCTTCTTCTTTTACAGCAGTTGTAATTGCGTTTCTTCTCATAAAAAACTCCTATAACTCTCTTTTGATCAATTCTCTAAGATCAGTTTCATGCTTCTCACTAGCACTATTCAAATAAATACTTACAAAAACCCCTGATAATGCAACAACCATTCCTGCCATTGTTGGTAATGTTGCTTTTGAAACTCCCCCGGCCATAGCTCTAGCATCACCACCGCCATTAAAAGCCATTACCTGGAAGACTTCGATCATTCCTGTAACAGTTCCTAATAACCCAAACAAAGGCGCAAGCATTACACATGTTTGTATCATGGACATATTTTTATTTATTTCGGATCTAGCTTCTGACATGAGCTTTTCTCTTATTTGTAGAGCATGCCAAGAGGTTTTGTCTTTTCTTGAATTCCATTTTTCAGCTAAGTCTTTTACATAAACGCTATGACCATGAGAAAAATACCAAATTCTCTCAAAAATCATACCCCACATGAAAAAGACTAGCACAGCAATAAGCCATAACACACTTCCACCAGCTTCCATAAAATCTCTGATGGATGTAAATGCTTCTACAAGTGCGTATGGCATATTAAATATTAACCCGCTTCAGAATGCTCTGCTAGGATACCTGTACTTTGCTCTTCTAATGTGCTGATTATCCCTCTAGCGGACGAAGCAGTGAAAGAATGAAGAAGTGTGGTAGGTATCGCAACAAGCAAACCTAAAACTGTAGTAACCAATGCTTGTGATATACCACCAGCCATTAATTTAGGGTCACCAGTTCCGTATAATGTGATCATTTGGAAAGTCACGATCATTCCTGTAACAGTTCCTAACAAACCAGCTAATGGAGCTACCACTGATATAATCCTTACAGCTCCAATACCTCTTTCAATTGCAGGTCTCTCAGCCATAATTGCCTCAGCAAGTTTTAGCTCAAGAGTATCTATATCCTTATCAAAATTATCTTTTCCAACCTTAAGCACTCTTCCAAGAGGATTGCGTGAATCGGCAACTTTAGAGTTAGCCTGGTTTCTTACTGCTTTTCCAAGCTGAGCAAGTTCAATTAACTTCCATATAGCTATAAGAATACCAATTGTACCAACAGCAATAATCGCATATCCAACCTCTCTACCCTGCTGAGCCCTCTCAAGCAATGATGGTGTTTGAATCAAGTTTGCTAATAAGCTTCCGCCAGTAGGACCGGTTGGATCAATACCAAATCGAACTTGTTCTCCAGCCTCTGCTTCAGCAATATTTTTAGCTGTTTTTGTATATCTTCCAGCAGGCTGTCTTGGCAAGAAAGAATATTCACCTTTGGTAGCTGAGTATTCTAAGTATTTTCCATCACAAACCGCATTAAATAATCCAACTCTTACGACATCACATTCTGATGATGTGCCATCTACATCGTTAACATTCGCAGTAAATCCAACTACTTGACCACTTGCAACCATTTCTCTTTGAAGTTCATACCACAACCCTTCTATTTCTCTAATAGTTGGTAATTCTGTTGTTTCTGACATTTTTTTGGTTAGATCATTTAAGAATGCAACTCTGTCAGTTCCAAACTGAGCTGAAGTGAGTGAGCCAGAAAACTGGACGGCAGCCTCACCTGCAGAACTTTGTAAGTGTCCAAACAGCTCAACAAGAGAGCCAAGCTCTTTTTGATAAGCCTCTTCTTTTACTCTTAAAGTCTCTTCGTTCTTTTTATATTCAGCTTCAAGCTGGTCAGCTATTTTTTCTTGTCTAGCAAGCTCTCTTTTTTCAGCAGCTAAAATAGAAGCCTGTTTACTTTTATTTGCTAAAAATTTCTTTTCTCTGTCTTTGTTTTCTGCTTGTTCTCTGGTTTTACCCTCTTTAACTAAAGATAACAAAGCCTCAACAGTTGTTGGCTCTTCAACAGCCACGGCATCTTCTTGAGCAAATAAAGTTGATACAAAAGAAAATAATATAAAAAACGGTAATATTCTTAGAGTTTTCATTATGCCTCTCCTTTAATTACTGGCATCATTAGCATGTCAACAGGAGTAAGCTTTTTAGCCATTCTTATACCATCTCTGATAGCCTTAGTATAACTATTTGGAAGTGACTCCCACTCACCAATTTCATTGTTCCATCTTCCGCTAGATCTCTCATCTTTAGTCTGGTAGAACATACCAACCCTTCCTATAACAAGAACATTAACCTCTAAGTTATTGCCATCAATAGAAATTGTTTGTGGGTATGTATCAACTTTTCTTCCGTATTCTGCTTCGATGTTATAAGCCTCTAAAACCTGTCTTACCTGTTCTGAAGCAGTTACTTTTGGTTTAGCTAGAGACGATCTCACTAAGTCGATTCTACTTTGCCTTTCTTCAAGCCTAAATGGTGTATCTAATGAAACAAAGCTTTCTAAGCTTTCAAGCATTCTTTGAGCCAAAGGGGGAATCTGCCTTTGCATCACAACTACTTGTACAAGCTGCTCATCAAGCTTATCCATAAGCTCAAGCTGAGCTTTGATTTGAATTCTTTTTTGCTCGTTATAAACTTTTAATCCTTCAACCTGCTTTGAAACAACCTTCCACTCATTTACTATTTTGTCAGTTTGTCTCTCTGTTGCATCTATCTTATCTTGAGATGCAGCTGAAAGTTTTTGATTTTCTCTTCCAACCTCTAAAACACTCTCCATATTTATTGAAGCGCTTTCTGCTACATTTTCAGCAGAATGAACGGTAAAAGGTAAGGAAAAGGCAATGCACAATTGTGTCATTAACAATTTATTTTTCATAATTGACTCCCTAAAAGTTTGCTTATAATAACAGCATGAACATTATATGCAAAATCTATATATAACTTTAATAGTTTATCTTTACAAAGTCATTACCAACCAACCATTTAAAGCTTTGGAAATAGCATTGGGGTTGATTTTTGATAGGCCTTATATTCTTCTAAATGGCCCCATTTCTTTTGACCTCTAGCCTCAAGCATTCTAACACCGCTAACATGCACTAATAGAACGTAAGTAAATATTGGAGATATTAGTGTGATGTATTGAAGACCGCTTAAAGAAGGTAATGAAATTACAGCAATTGCAGCCCATAAGACAATTTCTCCAAAGTAATTTGGATGTCTGGATTTTGCCCATAAACCAGTAGTAATAAATTTATCTCTATTTTCAGGAACTGATCTAAACTTAGATTTTTCGTTGTCTGCTTTTACTTCGGTAATGAAACCATAAATAAATAATCCGGCCCCTAAATAATAAAATGCATTTACAACTACACCAGACTCAGATGAGATGGCGGTTAAAGCACACATTGAACATAAAGACACCCATAAGCCCTGCAGAGTCCATGTCATAAAGAATTGAGTTGCGGAAGGCTTAATCGTTCTGAATCTTTTATCTTCGCCATCTTTATGAATTCTTGAAAATAAGAAACTTCCAAGTCTTATTGCCCATATGCTTATGAATAAAACTATTGCAATGCTTGCCACATTAAGATTTGTAAATTTTTCTGAGCTCATATACAGCGTGTACCATGTAACAGTTAAATAGGTCAAAGTACCTGTTAAGTCATAAAATTTTTCTGTCTGAAAGGCATATGCGGGTATAAAGGCGGCCCATTGAATGATAAAAGCAATTAGCACTGCTTCAACCACCAAGCTATTACCAGTTGCATTTGCAATTGAGATTGCAATTAGAAATACAACTAAAGAAATTAAAAGGTTTACAATTTTTTTCATGATTTACTCCATCCACATGTTCTGTTTTCGTTTTGTATATCCAGCCACTCTTTGAGAGGTTTATAATAATTCATTATAGATTTTCCACTTAACTTTTCTGTTCCTGTAATCTCCTTAAAAGCATCTTGCCAAGGAACACTTCTACCAAGAGCCATTGTAGAAATTATTTTATTTCCAGCATCTTTGTTTCCATAAATTGAGCATTCGTGAAGAGGGCCATCAAATCCTGCTGCTAGGCAAAGAGATTCATGAAACTGATACTGCATAATTCTTGCTAAATAATATCTAGTATATGGAGTATTTGCGGGAATGTGGTACTTCGCACCTGGATCAAAGCTGTCTCCAGGTCTGTCTGAAGGTGGGGCTATGCCTTGATATTTATTTCTCAAGTCCCACCAAGAGTCATTGAGCTCATCATATGCAATTTCGCCTTTAAAAATTCCTGCTCTCCACTTATCAAGCATAAGTGCCCATGGAACAACCACAACTCCTTCTAGAGCCTGTTTCATTAAGAGACCAACCTCATCTTCTTTAGCTTCTATCGCTTGATCTTGATCAATGAATCCAATTTGCTGAAGGTAATCAGGGGTTATGGATAATGTTAATAAATCTCCAAATGCTTCATGGAAGCCGTCATTAGCCCCGGCTCTAAAAAGAGAGGGCAAATGATTGTAAGCTTGATAATAAAAAATATGGCCAAGCTCATGATGAATTGTTGAAAAATCTTCCTCATTGCGCTCTATACACATTTTTATTCTAAGATCATTGTTTGCAGGATCTAAGTTCCAAGCTGAAGCATGGCAAACAACTGATCGGTCTTTGGGTTTAACAAACAAAGATCTCTCCCAGAAAGTTTCAGGCAAGGGCTCAAAACCAATTGAAAGGAAAAAATCCTCAGCTATCTCAACCATTTCAATTTCACTTAAATTTTTATCTAAGATAATCTTGGTAACATCTAACTTATTTTTTTGAGCTTTGTTTTTATAAATAATGTCATAGATATTAGACCATGATTGGCCCCACATATTTCCAAGGACATGAACAGGTAATGGACCATCTTTGCTAACCACTTCATCTCCATATTCCTCATTAAGCATTTCTCTTGCATGGCAATGTAATGCATCATAAAGCGGCTTAACTTCGTTCCAAACTTCATCAATAGATTGTAAAAATTCTTCTGATGGCATGTCGTATTTACTGAACCATAGATCTGAAAGATCATCATAGCCAAGCTCTTGCGCCCCCTGGTTGCCAATTTCAACCATTCTCATATAAGGGCCCTTCATAGGCTTGCCTATTTCATGCCAACCTTCCCAAGCTTTCTTTAACTCTTTTGGATCTCTAGAATTATCAATAATAGCCTCAAACCCCTCTAGATCATTACAATCATTTTCTGAGAAACAATGGACGCCACTTCCATACATTGCGCTAAGTTTTGTTTCAATTTTTGATAGTTCGGTGGCAAGAGCATCATCTAATGGAGGTGGCATTACAAATGCAGATTTAAGGATATTTAGTTTTCTTCTCTCTGTATCTGAGGCTGAAGAGGTGATATAAGAACTTGCATCCTTTGATCTTTGAAGATCAATAAGAGTGCTGCGCTTGGAATAATCTGCCAATACTAATTGTGAGTCATGAGTTATAAAATTTGAGCTTATCCATGATGCTGAATAAATAATAGGATTGATTAACTCATCTTCGGCTTCGATTCTTTCAATAAAGTCTTGAAGGCTTTCATCTTTGGCTTCATGTTCGCTAGAATTGCTACAAGAAGTTACAATTACAATTGTAAAAATAAATATAATTAACTTTTTCATTTTAATGACCTCTGCAATTAAAATAACATAACTATGAAAATATCTACAAGCCAATTTAAAAATGGAACCAAGCTCCTACTTGATGGTGCCCCTTGCTCAATAGTGAGTCATGAATTTCATAAGCCAGGCAAGGGACAGGCTGTTATGCGTGTTAAATACAAGAATCTCTTAACAGGTAATACAAACGACAAAACATTCAAATCTGGAGAGTCAGTTGAAACTGCAGACATAAATCATAAAGAGATGGAGTTTTTGTACTCAGATGGAAATAATTGGCATTTCATGGACTCTCTTACATTTGAGCAAATAGAAGTAGGCCCTGAGGTTATGCAGGATGCTAAAAAATGGCTTATAGGCCAAGAAATATGTGAAATTGTTACCTGGGATGACTCCCCTATTCTTGTTGAGCCTCCAGTTTTTGTTGAATTAACAATAGTGAAGTCTGAACCTGGTGTAAAAGGCGATACTGTATCAGGAGCTACTAAATCAGCTGAGCTTGAAACAGGGGTGTCTGTTCAAGTGCCCTTATTTGTGAATGAGGGAGAAAAAATTAAAGTTGATACAAGAACAGAATCCTATGTAAGTAGAGCTTAATTCTATGATTGATATTATTAATGATGTAATAGATGGCTTTCTGATTAAGTCTTTTGGTCAAGATAGTGAAGGTTATTTAAAAGTCAAAAGCAAATATACTACTTCGATAACAGACAGTCTTAATAAAGGCCATATCACATCAAATGTTTGTATGATTGCTGCTGGGGTATTAAAAGCAAATCCAAAGGAGTTATCGAAAAACCTAACTGCCGAGCTCAACAAACTTGAAGAAATTGAAAGCGCTGAGTCAGCTGGTCCTGGTTTTATAAATATAAAATTAACAAGAAGTGCTTTTGTTAGATCCATTAAGAATGCAAATGAAGCTAGCAAGGACTATGGGAGAAGCGCATCAAAAAATAAAAAGAAGATACAAATTGAGTTTGTTTCTGCAAATCCTACCGGTCCACTTCATGTAGGCCATGGCAGA
>Ga0213866_10000488_pt1 | contig 31899 bp, 43 predicted proteins | sample PICome_11_FD_160079 | JGI IMG/M metagenome (GOLD analysis project Ga0213866, IMG submission 160079) | Coastal seawater microbial communities near Pivers Island, North Carolina, United States - PICO284 | ecosystem: Environmental > Aquatic > Marine > Coastal | place: USA: North Carolina... | reverse complement strand
AAACTACATGTAACAAAAGATAGCATTAATGCAATAAGAGAATTAGAAAGCTACAAGTATGTAGAAGATAGAAATGGCAATCCTACTAATAAACCATTAGACATAAACAATCACTTTTGTGATAGCCTAAGATATAGTGTAGTACATAAACTATCCTATCCTAACTATGGAAGGTATGCTATAAAATAAAAAAAGGAGGGAGACCTAAATCTCCTCTCCTGTAAATAAACAATTAATATGAAAAAAACTTACAATGAATCAGTAAGTGCCATAAGGATGACTAGTCCTACAGCTCCAATCCAAAGTAATAAGGTGATCAACCAAACTGGTAGGTTGAAGTATTTTTCTAAGTCTTTTAAATCTTTCATTATATTAAATGTTTGTTTTATTTATTAGTCATACTAAAAGAATTTCTTTTATATCCAAAGAAATCTATATAACTTGAAAAGATAGCTTTATATTCACAATCTCTTAAACTTATTCTTATAGATTTTTTTAATTCTTTTAAATAAGATTCTAAATTATGGTGATGCATTGTTACACCAATTCTTAATTCAGGACAAGTAATAGAATAACTTGTGCCATTTTTATTTTTACTTATGTTTATATTATATATTGTTTTCATAGTGTTTTTCATATTATTATAAATTAATTATTGTTGTTCTTGTGTTAATTCCAGTTGTATCAATGTCCTCAAAATCATTATCACTTTCCTCTTTAGAAAGAGTAAATAAACTTGCACTCATTTCAATCATAAAGTTATAATGAGATTTCATGAACTTTTTAGCATCTGCAAGAGATGTAAAATAATCATTAGATTCTTTTATTCCTTGTCCTAAGGAGTAAACTCTGTATCTTGTTTTTGTCTTGTTTTTCATAGTGTTTTTCATATTTATACTACAATATTATACATTATTATAATACTATGCAAGTTTTTTAATAACTTTTTTTTAAATTTTTTCAAATCTAGTATTATATAGGTATGGAAGTAACACTAAAAATACCTGAAAACCTTAGAGAAATCACACTAGGGCAATATCAGAAGTATTTAAAAATGCAGAAGGAAAATGAGGATGAAACCTTTATTGCTCAAAAGATGATTGAGATATTTTGTAACACTAGGCTAGACTATGTTATGAAAATGAGATGGAGAGATGTAAATGAAATAGTTACAGATCTAGGAGTAATGTTTGAAGAAGATCAGAAACTACAGAAACAGATTACATTAAATGGTACTAATTATGGTTTTATACCTAATCTAGATGAAATATCATTTGGAGAGTTTATAGACCTAGACACATATCTATCAGACTGGGATCAGATGCATAAAGCTATGCAAGTCCTATACAGACCTGTTGATATAAATGTAAGAGGTAGATACAATATAACAGAATATAAAGCTATAGTTGATGACACTATGAAAGAGATGCCTCTTGCTTATGCATTAGGTGCAGTTTTTTTTTTATTGAATTTAGGGAAAGAGTTATCACAAACTATGATGGATTATTTGCAGAGGGGAGTTCTGAAGGAGCATACACCTCTGAAGGAGGGTTCAATAGAAAATGGGGTTGGTACACATCAGTTTTTACAGCAAGTCAGGGGAATCTTGAAAGATTTGAACATATCACCAAACTTGGGATCCATAAAGTATTGATGTATTTAGAATTTGTAAATGAAAAACAAACATTAGAGAATCAGAGAATAAAAAGAAAGTATGGCAACAAGTAATACACAGAGAGGGTTTTATTTAGTAGTTGATGCAGTTAAAAATGAACTGATAAATAATCAAAGTATAAAGACAATGACATTTGGTGATTTGTCAGATATTGATTTACAGAAACAGACTATGTTTCCTCTTGCACACATGATAGTAGATAGTGTAACACATGCAGAAAAAACAATGCAGTTTAGTTTTACTATTCTAACAATGGATCAGATAGACACTACAAAGGAATATGTTGATGACTTGTTTTTAGGAAACAATAATACTCATGATATTCTAAACACACAATTAGCAGTTTCTAACAGACTAGTTACTAGACTTAGAAAAGGACAGCTTTATGAAGATGGTTATCAACTTGTAGGAGATGCAACATGTGAACCTTTCTTTGATAGATTTGAGAATGTACTAGCAGGATGGGCAACAACATTTACAGTAGAAATATTTAATGACTTAGATTATTGCTAATGACTTTTAAAGAAACACAAAAGGTATTGAATGACTTTGTTGATGATGTTGTAAGAGCAGCAAAATCTAATCTTAGAAAAAAGAAAGCATCAGGTAAACTGCAAAGATCAGTAAAAGGAGAAGCTAAAGTAAATCCAAATTCTTTTGAAATGACATTTGAAATGGAGCCATATGGAGCTTATGTAGATGCAGGTGTAGATGGAAAGAAAACAAAGTATGGTAAAAGAAAAGCAGGTTTACCTACATATAGGTATACTAATAAAATGCCACCTCCTAAATCATTAGATAAATGGGTAGTTAAAAAAGGATTAAAAGGGATAAGAGACCAAAGAGGTAGATTTGTAAAAAGACAATCACTTACATTTCTAATTGCTAGATCTATCTTTATGAAAGGTTTAGAACCTACTTACTTCTTTACAGATGCATTTGAAGCAGCTTACAAAAAGCTACCAAAAGAATTTATAGACAAGTATGAATTAGACATTGACAACTTTTTAAAATTTACAACAACATAATGGCAAATTATTTAGCAAGACTTAGATCACCTTTTTTTATAAATGAAACATCCTCTGCAACATCAGGATCAGCAGATATAACTATTCAGATTAATAATGTAGATCAATATGTAATAACAAAAAACACAAGTGGTAATAATGTTATCTTTGAAGTATCAGAATTAATAAGAGACTTTTTAGAAGTAACATGGGATGGAGTAAGACCATATGGATCATCAACACTAAACAGTCTTGTTGTAACAGCTAACATAACTATAGAGTTTTTTACAGGAACTAAAGAGGTAAGAGCAGTAACACCACAAAGTGCAAATCAAACAGTATCTCATATAATTTATGGTTTTGATGCATATTCAGAATTTAAAGAAGGTACAAATAAGGCAATAACATCAGGTCAATTATTACAAACTAACACTACAATGTATTTACCTGAAACTGGTGATGCTTATGTACCTTATGAATCATCTAATGGTGTAGCATATTCAACAGTAGCAGATACAGTCTTAGATAAACAAACAGTAACAGTAGGAGGTATTACAATTACAATAAGAAGGATATGTGAACCAATCTACAATATTCTAAGAGTTATCTTTGTAAACAAATTTGGAGCATTACAAGAGTTTTACTTTAATAAGAAAAATATACAATCACTCAATGTAAGTCAAGAAAGCTATAAATCAACATTAATTTCAGGATCTAGTTATTCTACATTTGAGCATCAAAAATATCAATACAATAAACAAGCTAGTCAAAAAATAACAATGAATACTGGGTATGTAGATGAAGGACAGTTCCAAGCTATTCAACAAATGATGTTATCAGAAAAGGTATGGGCAGAGATAGGACAAACAGTATATCCTGTTAATGTGATTTCTAGTTCACTTGAGAAGAAAACTAGGATCAATGACAGATTAGTCAATTATTCATTAGATTTTGAGTTTGCATATGATGTAGTAAATAATGTTAGATAATGAAGTATCAATTATATATAGATAATCAAAGAGTTGAGTTATTTGATGATGAAAGTGTAAGTTTAACACAAACAATACAAGACATCAAGGATGTGTCAAAAGTCTTTACAGACTTCTCTAAACCATTTACACTTCCTGCATCTAAAGAAAACAACAAGATATTTAAACACTACTACAGATTTAATCTAGGAACAGGTACATCCTTTGATGCTAGAAAGAAAGTAAATGCTAGGATTGAATTAAACTCAATACCATTTAAAGAAGGAAAACTAAGATTAGAAGGAGTAGATTTAAAAAACAACACACCTGTATCATATAGAGTAACCTTCTTTGGTAATACAGTAACTCTAAAAGACACACTTAAAGAAGATGAGATTAACTCATTAAACTGGTTAGATAACTTCAACACTACTTATAGTGCATCTGATGTTTTAGCATTATTAACAGATGAAGATGGATTAGGAGGAACTAGTGGTATTACTGTAGATGACTTAGGATCTAATGTTACTTATTATAAATCTGTAATCTGTCCTTTAATATCTAACTCAGCTAGACCTTATTATGATTCTACAATTACAGTACCATATGAAAATGCAGATGGAACAGAAAACCTAGAATTAGGTGGTAACTTATATCCTACTGGAACATCTCCATTTACCACAAATGATGTTCATGGTCTTTATTTTGAAGATTTAACTTATGCAGTTCAAGCTCATTTGCTTATAAGAGCAATACAGAATCAATATACTAACATTAAATTTAGTGATGACTTCTTTGATTTAGTAAATGGTCCTGAGGCTTACAAAAACCTATATGTGCTTTGTCAAAATACAGAAGGTAGACAGTTTGAGGATATGGGAATTGCACTAAAACAGATTTCAGGATTTAGTACAGCACAGGCTTTAAATAACAAACTAATAGTTACTTTTAATGCAATCTATGTTCAAGGATTACAGCAAAACCAATTTCTTTATGGAACATTTAGTTTTCAAACACCATCTGCTTATCCTACTTTCACAATCAGGGTTAAAAGAGGAGGTACATCAGAAGTTTATGAAAAAACATTTACAGGAGGTAATAATACAACTGGTCAATTTGTAGTATACATGTACAACTCATCAGCAGGGTATACTATTGAAGTAGAAACTGATACTGCATTTGATATATCTAATTTTACATTTCAAGCATCAGATCCAAGTGGTAATCAGTCTACACATCAGCTTAATAATGTAACAATACCATTGTCAAAAGAGTTTATTATTAAAGATCATTTACCTGCACTTAAAACAATAGACTTTTTAACAGGTTTATTTAAGATGTTCAATTTAACTGCATATGAGCAAGATGGAATTATTCATGTAAAAACATTAGAAGCATTTTACAACTCAGGATCAAGTAGAGATATTACAGAATACATAGATCCTAGCACAATGCAAATTGATAAGGCTTTACCATATGAAGAAATACAGTTTAAATACACAAGTACAGATTCAATATTAGCAAAACAACATAAACAATTAAGTGGTACAGACTGGGGATCTGTTAAGTACAATAATAATGAAGATTTAACAAGTAACAATGAAGTGTTTAATGTAGAAGTTCCATTTGAACATATGAAGTTTGAGAAATTAGGTAACTCAGAAGTTCAGGTTGGATTTATGGCAAATGAAAATAGAGAACCATATTTTAAAAGTGCTGTTGTATTTATTCCAATATTCCAAGAATCATCAAACACAATAAGGTTCTTAGAACAGAAAACAGGTACAGGTGGTATTAATGATATTGCTGATTTTTGGATGCCTAGTAATTCTGTTAGTATTGATTCAACAATAAACAAAGAAAACATACATTTTAATGCAGAAATAAATGAGTTTACTAACACAATAGGTTTTACAGATACATTATTTGAAAAATACTATAGATTTTACATACAATCTATATTTAACAGATCAAAAAGACTTACAAAAGTAGATGCAAGACTGCCTAAAAAGTTTATTCACAACTTTACTCTTGCAGACACAATTATAATTAATAGTGAAGAATACAAAATAAACAGTATTACAACAAACTTACTATCAGGTGTTAGTAATTTAGAACTATTAAATCAAACAGTAGACTTATCTCCAAGCACATCTACAGATACAGGAGGAGAAGAAGAAGGTCAAACAGGTAATCCAGTACAAACTAATGTACTGCATCTGCAAGATTGTGTAAATTCAAACAATTTTGAATCAACTGCAACTCTTGCAACTTTAAATTTATCAAACAATAGGAGGGTTGTAGATGCATCTAGCACATATTATATTGTTGTTGGTAATGTTGTGCCAAACACATACACACAAGTAGCAGTATCTGATACAGGATTTACAGGGTGTCCACAAACAACTACACCTCCAACTAATTATTATGGTTTAAAAAGGTGTTCAGACAATCTTCAAACATTTAGAACATCATCAGATGTAGGGAATCCAACATATGCTATTACACAAAAGGTAGAAGATGGAAGTAATGTAACATATGTAGTTACAAATAGTAATACAACAGCTAGTACACAAGTAGGTGGTACAACTGTTACAGCAGTAAGTGTTACAGCAGTAACTCCAACAGCTTATAACTGTACATCAGGTCCAACTACTTACTACTATAGTTTGACAAAATGTGATGGAACAGGAACTGTACTTTATGGATATAGTGGTACTCAAGGACTAACTGGTAGCAGAACATATAATAATACATGTTACAATATAGCATCATCAAATCAAACTGGAACTATTGATGTAAGCAGTTTATCTACATGTAATTGTCCTGTATATTATTATACTTTAAATGATTGTTCAAATACAAGTTCAATTCAACATTATGGATATGCAAGTCAATCTAACTTAGCAGGAACAGAAAGAACATACAACTCAACATGTTATTATGTAGCATCTACAAGTAACACATCAGGTACAATAAACATAGGTGCTTTGTCAAGCTGTACATGTGGAGGCTCAACTCCTGAACCTGAAAGATATTTATTAAAACTTTGTGAAAACAATCAAGAGGGATATATATCACCTGAAACTACAGATCAAATAGAATTAACAATAGATTCTAATGGTGTAAATGGATCTAGAGTTCAAGATGCCAATGGTTTCATTTATACAGTAATTGGCACAACAACAAACACAAATGCTATAGTAGCAGCACTAGTTGATTTAGGAAGTACAGGATGTCCATCTGCACCTGTAACTCCTACTACATTTTATTGGTTGTTATATAAATGTACTACTTCACAAGGTGGTTTTGTTTCAGAACAAACAACTGCTGAATTAACAGGTATGACAGAAGATCCTACAAATGGATCAAGAGTACAAGGTCCTGATGGTGTTGTTTATATTGTTGTAGGTCAAACATCAGATCCAACACAATATACTGGTGGTATTATATCAGTAGTTAGTTTAAATGCAACTGGATGTCCTACAACTATTCCACCTACTGCACCATATTATTGGGAATTGAGACAATGTTCAACAAACAATAGTGGTTATATATCAGCTCAAACAACAGATCAATTAAACACATTAGCAGTTGGAGATTATGTCTTTGAAACAGCAACACCTAGTCAAATTTTTGAAGTTATTGGTACATCACAATCAGGTACAACTGTTGGAAGTGTTACAAAGTCTACACTAACAGCATGTCCAGTATACTGGTCTTTAAAACAATGTGGTACACTTCAAGGTGGTTATAGAAGTGGAAACACAACTTTGCAACTTCCAAATCTAGTAGAGAATGATCCTAATGGTACTAGAGTACAAGATTCAAATGGAGTGTTTTATATAGTAGTAGGTCAAGTTGAAACAGGAGCTAATATTGGTACTGTAACAGATACAGGTTCTACTGGATGTCCAACACCACCTCCAGTTGTAAACTATTATTCACTACAAAAGTGTGATGATGGTACTACAGGATATATATCACAACAGGATAACACACAAATCACATTTCAAACTGGAGATATAGTTGAGGATGTAGCAGGTACAACATATGAGGTTGTAGGTTTAGTAACATCAGGACTTAATGCAGGAGTTATGAGTGCAACTTCATTTACAAGTTGTCCAACTTCTCCTCCACCTCCTCCACCTCCTACTCCAAGTGGACCATATTATGCACAATTTATAAGTTGTGATGATCCAGCAGGTGAAGTAGTTTATGTTGTTAGTCAAACACAACAAATATCTACATGGTGGGTATTACAAAGTGGAAGTTCAACAGGATATTCTTGTTATAGATGGGTTACTAATGTTGAAAGTGCTGTTAATCCACAAGATATAACTAATTTTACAATATTTTCAACAGCAACTACAGCAGGTGAAAACTGTATTGAGTGTAATGAAAATGCACCAACACCACCAACACCTCCTACTCCACCACCAACACCAATTTGTGGAAGTCAATCATTGTACTATGCATCAACAGCTCCTGATTTATGTAATCAAGTAAGTACAAGAACTGTATATATGGATGCAAATACAATAGATCAAGCAACTACTATCTATACAGATTCATCTTGTACTACTCCATTGTCAGTTGCTAGATACTTTACTGATACTCCTACAGGAGATTATTACTACTGGTCTACAACTAATTTACAAGGACCTTATACTAATAGCTGTCAAACACAATAAAAAGAGAATGATTAAAGAAGTAAGAAATTTTATAGATAAAATAGAGGCAAATCACCTAATATACTTAATAGATAAGTTTGCACATAAATCAACTGTAGCAGGAAATGGCAAACAGTACAATAAATATGACAATGCAAGGACATCTTATAGTGCAACATTAGATTCTAAGAATCCAACAATTAAAAGAATACATCAAAGAATAGCTAAATACTTAGGTGTGCCAGTTAATAAAGGAGAAGTGTTGCAAGGGCAGAGATATGAAAAAGGTCAATACTTTAATGAGCATCCTGATTACTTTGTAGGTGAGCATTATGACATGAACTGTTTAGCATCAGGTAACAGAACTTACACTTTTATGCTGTATCTAAATGATGATTTTAAAGGTGGTACTACTAGTTTTAAACATCTTAGAAGAACAATACAACCTGAGGCTTATAAAGCTGTTGTTTGGCATAATTTACACAATGGTAAACCTGATCATTACAAATTACACTCAGGTGATGAGGTGCTTCAAGGTACAAAATACATTATAACATCATGGTGGAGAGAGAATAACTGGAATGGATCTGATGATTATAAAGAATATCAAAAAAAATTAAATTCTAATCAATTAAGCATTATATAAATAGTATGTTAAAGAACATTATAGAGCTTTTGCAAGTAGTAAATGGTGAAACTGAGAGGATTAGGTTTGCTCAGGGATCACATTATTTACCTGATAACTGGAAGAATGGCTTTAAACTAGCCAAAAAGATAGCAAAATTTGATAAACAAGACTAATGACTGAAAGAAAATATAAAATAGATATAGAAGTTGATAACAAACAAGCTGAAGAACAGATAAAGGCTACAGCTGAAGCACTTGAGCAAGTTGAAGAACACTCAGAAAATGCATTAGAATCTATTGATACTCTTTCAGGTGGTCTTATATCTAACTTTAGAAATGTAACTAAAACAATTACAAGTGCAATAAAAGGTTTAAGGACACTAAAAGGAGTATTAATTGCTACAGGTATTGGAGCATTTGCATTAGCAGTAGCATCAGTTAGCAAGGCATTTACTAATTCAGAAGAAGGGCAAAACAAATTTGCTAAAGGTATGGCAAGAATATCAGTTATAACTGGTAATGTTTTTGATATAATGGAGGATTTAGGTAATGCTGTACTAAATGTAGGTAAAATACTTGGCAGTTTTTTAAGAAGGGATTTTGATGGAGTAAAAAATGCATTTAGTGATTTAAAAGAAAACATAAATGATACTGTTGAAGGTGTAAAAAACTTTGGAGAAGAAACTAGAAAAGAAATAAAGATAGCAGAAGATTTAGCTGATGCTAGAGCAAGAGCTGATAAAATAGAAAGACAGTTATTAGTAGATAGAGCTGAGGCAGATAGAGAAAGAGCAGAGTTACTAGAAAAAGCTGTTGATAGAGAAAAGTTTAGCACAGAAGAAAGAATAGCATTTTTACAAGATGCTAGTGCATTAGATGAAGAAATTACTAATAAAGAAATTAAGTTAGCTGAGATTAGATTAAATGCTAAGATTGAAGAAAACAAATTATCAGGATCTACAAAGGAAGATCTAGCAGAGGAGGCACAATTAAGAGCAGACCTTATTACATTAGAGACTACAAGATTATCTAAACAAAAAGAAGTAACAGGTCAAATCATAGCATTAAAGAATGAGGAGAAAGCAGCAAATGAAGCTGCAACAAAAGCTGCTCAGGATGAGATAGCAGCACAAGAGGCAGCATTACAAAGTTTTGAAGATGCAGAAAGAGAGGCATTAGCAATTAATGAAGAAGAAAAAACAGCATTACAAGTTACTAAGACACAAGAGAGATATGATGCTCTTATAGAACAAGCAAAGAAGTTTGGTAAAGACACAGCAGCATTAGAAGATGCAAGAACAAGAGCTATTGCACAAATAACTAAAAAAGGAGAAGATGATACAGGTGTCATAGTAGAAGAAGGAGAAAAGTTTAAATCAGATACATTACTTAAATTTACAGCTTTAGGTATAGGTGTATTAACAGAAGGATCCAATGCAGCTAAAGCACTAGGTATTGCACAAGCATTAATATCTACATATGTTGGTGCAGCAGATGTTTTAAAAACTGCTCCAACATTAGGTGCTAAAATTGCAGGAGTTGCTACAGTATTAGCTACAGGTTTCCAACAGATAAAAGCTATTAGACAAACACAAATACCAGTATTAAGTGTTGGAGGTGTAACAGGTTCAGCAGGATCATCACCTGCTCCACAAATACAGCCACCTTCATTTAATGTAGTAGGATCATCACCTTTAAATCAGCTAACAGAAGCTATAGCAGGACAAACACAAGAACCTGTGAGAGCATATGTAGTTTCTAATGATGTAACTACAGCTCAAAGTGTAGATAGAAACATAGTACAAACAGCAGGAATTTAAAAAAACCAAAAAATAAATAATTATAATAATATGAAGATTGTAGAATTAATATTAGATGAGGATTTAGAGTTCAATGGAGTAGATGCTATATCTATTGTGGAGAATCCTGCAATACAAAGCAACTTTGTAGCACTTAAAGATCAAGAGGTTAAACTAGCAGAGGTTTCTAAAGAGAAAAGACTATTACTTGGACCTATTCTAATTCCTAACAAACCTATTCTAAGAAATGGTGATGATGAAGATTACTATATCTACTTCTCTAGAGATACAGTAGAGAAAGCTAGTCAAATGTATTTAAAACAAGGTAATCAAGGTAATGCATCACTAGAACACCAATACAGTCTAAAAGGATTAACTCTTGTTGAATCATGGATAGTAGAAGATGCAGTACATGATAAGAGTAGGCTATATGAGAATACTAAAGAAGTTCCACTAGGTACATGGATGGGTGCTATCAGAGTAGATAGTGATGAAGTATGGCAAGACTATGTAAAAAATGGAGCTGTTAAAGGTTTTTCAATAGAAGGTTATTTTGCAGACAAATCTGAAAGACCAAAAGAAGCTATAGATGACTTTCTAAGCCAATTAGAGGCTGCTGAGGCAGAGTTTCTGTTATCAGAGATAGAAAGTGCTATAAATGAAAAAGAAGTGGCTTTAGAGAGCTTTAATGACTATCCTGATGGTGTTGCTAATAATGCTAAAAAAGGAATAGAGCTAAATGAAAAGATAAACAACAGATGTGCAACTGATGTTGGTAAGATTAGAGCTCAACAACTTGCACAAAAAAAGAATATAACTGTTGCAACAATAAAAAGAATGTACAGCTATCTGTCAAGAGCAGAAGATCAGTACAGAAAGAATGAGAATGATTCAGAGGCATGTGCTAATATATCATACCTATTGTGGGGTGGGTTAGCAGCATTAGGATGGAGCAGAAACAAACTAAGAGAATTAGGAGAGTTAGAGCTTGAGACTATTGTAGTTGATGATGACTTTGCAATAATTGATGATAGATTAGCATACTCCTCTCAAGAAAAAGCTGAGGAGATGGCTAAAAATATAGGATGTGAAGGTGTACACATGCATGAGTTAGATGGAAAAGAGTGGTTTATGCCTTGTTTTCAACACCAACTTAAAGAGCCATGTCAATCAGGATATGAGATGTATGGCTTTAAAATTAAAAATGGAAAGAGAGTTCCTAATTGTGTACCAATAAGATCATAGATATGCCAAATAAATATAAACATAAGAAGAAGAAAAAGAAGTAATGCCTAGAAATAGAGTAGTAAGTACAGTAAGAGTAGAGAAACCTAAGGTTAGAAGAAAAGGAGTACATGCTAAAACTAAGACAAGCAAGTTAAAAGCTAGTAAAAACTATAAAAAAGCCTATAAAGGTCAAGGAAGATGAGTAAACCTAAAAGAAAAAATCCATATCCATCATATACAAGTCCTATAAGGTCACAAAGAGGATGCTTGTGTGATGATAATACATACCATCCTGATTGTTGTGATGGTACAATGTGGGCACAAGGCATAGGTATTACAGAGGCAACTGTAGAGGCAGAGAATTTCATACTACAGGAAAACAATGATTATTTATTACAAGAAAACAATTTTAAAATTAAACAGTAATGGCAAATAAGAAAATATCAGATTTAACATCAGCTAGTACACTAACAGGATCAGAGGAGTTTGCAGTTGTGCAAAGTGCTACTACAAAGAAAACAACATTGTCTACAATACAAACTAAAATAGTAACAGCAGTTGCAAAGACTTATATTACTCCTACTAGTTTGACTTGTAGTGCTACAAATGATGTTGATTTAAATGATTCTACATATGATGATGTAGAGTTACTCAAGTTAAGTTGGAGTGGAGGTGCAGGATCAATGGTTTTAACATTACCTGATGCTACATCTACTAACAACACAAATAGATTGCTTAGAATTATAACAGATACAAGTTATGAAACATCTACTAGATCTCATCTAACACCTAGAGCAGGTCAAACACTAGATGGCTCATCAAATTACTATGAAATTAACAAAGAGTATGAGGGAATTACTGTTTGGATTGATGGAACTGAATGGTTTGTAATTCAGAAAAAAGCATAGAATATATAAATTTTTAATCCTATATAATTATATAAACATGAAAGCAACTGATACATTAAGTAAAATTAAAAACATCTTAGGAATGGAATTATCAAAAGATGAGGTTAAGGATGTAGAAGTTAAAGCAGAAGAAGTTGTTTTAGCTACTATGAACTTAGAGAATGGAACAGTCATTGAAGCTGAGGAATTTGCAGCAGGTAAAGAGGTATTTATTGTTACAGAAGATGATAGAGTACCAATGCCTGTAGGTGAATACACTTTAGAAGATGGTAGATCAGTTGTAGTTGAGGAAGAAGGTGTTATTGCTAGTATTGCTGAAGCTGCTGAAGAACCAGTTGCTGAGGAAGAAGAAGTAGAGGCAAAACAAGAAGAAACATCTGAGGAATTAGCTACAGAATTTGCTACTAAAGAACAGTTTGATGAACTGAAAGCTATGGTTGAAGATTTAAAAGTAAACCTTAGTGAAGTGCTGAAAAGCAAAGAAGTGGAGTTAAGTGCAGTTAAAGAAGAATTATCAGAAACACCTGATGCTGCTCCTTTAAAACACTCTCCAGAAAATAATAAATCAAATGATGACTTTTATCATATTGCATCTCAGAGAACTGAGACTAGACTTGATAGAATCATGAGAAAATTAAGTTAATAATAAATTTTAAAAATCAAAGAAAATGAGTAAACCTACAATAACTACTACTTATGCAGGAGAATCAGCTAAAAAATATATTGCTGCTGCTCTGCTAGAGGGTACAACTTTGGCAAATGGTGGAATGACTATTATGCCAAATGTGAAACACAAAAGTGTTATACAAAAAGTGGATGTCTCAGGCTTAATTGCAAATGCAACTTGTGATTTTACAGATGCAGGTACAGTAGCAATTAGTGAGAGAGTTATTACACTAGAAGAATTTCAAGTAAATGTAAAGTTCTGTACAAAGCAATTTGTAGATTCATGGGAATCTGCTGAGCTAGGTGCATCAACTTTCAAGAATATGCCATCATCATTTGGTGATTTCATCATTGGAAACTTTGCAGACCAAATTTCTGCATCAGTAGAAAATGCAATATGGCAAGGTGCAAATGCAACAGCAGGTCAAATTGATGGATTTGAAACATTATGGGCAGCAGATTCTGATATTGTAGATGTTACAGCAACTACAGTTACTGCATCTAATGTTATTGCACAGTTAGGAGCTATCCTAGATGCTGCACCAAACACAGTATATGGTAAAGAAGATTTAACTCTATATGTCTCTAGAAACATTATGAAAGCATATGTTAGAGCTTTAGCTGCACAAGGTGGTGGTTATGAAAACAGAGTGAACATGTGGTATGATATGAATACTCCATTAACTTTTGATGGTATTCCTCTATTCTTAGCAAATGGTCTATCTGATGATACTGCTGCACTAGCACAAAAATCTAACCTATACTTTGGTACTAACTTAGTATCAGATATGAATGAGGTAAGAGTAATTGACACATCAGAAACATTAGGAGATCAAAATGCAAGATTTGTTTCAAGATTTGCATATGGTATTCAGTATGGATATGGTGCTGAGATAGTTTTCTATTCATAATAGAGTAATAAGTATAATTAACTAGTATATGGGAGGTGAAAGCCTCCCCATACTTTAAAAAAATTTAAAATAATATGAGTTGTGCATTAACAAAAGGTAGAATAGTACCTTGTAAGAATAAATCAGGATCAATTAAAACTGTATACTTTGCAGATTTTGGTACACTAGGAGCAATAACTGAATCAGCAGGTCTTATATCTGCATTTGGTGGTACACCTACATGGTATCAATATGATGTAAGAGGTACAACAAACCTTGATACTGTTGTTACTTCATCAAGAGAAAATGGTACTACTTTCTACACTCAAACATTAACACTACAACTTCAATATTATGATAGAGCAACAAGTGAAGAATTAAAGTTATTAGCTGTAGGTAGACCACACATTGTTGTAGTTGATGCAGATGACAACTTCTTGCTAGTTGGTAAAGTGAATGGTGGGGAGCTTACTACAGGTAATTTTACAGTAGGAGCTAATATGGGAGATTTCAATGGATTCAATCTGACATTTGAAGCATTAGAAACTGCACCACCTGACTTTGTAACTAGTACTGTTATTACTGGTGGTACTATAGGTACTCAAATTAATACTTTTCCTACATCATAATAGTTAAGTGTTTTTCTAATTAAAGGGGACTAAGGTCCTCTTTTTTTTTACAAAAAACTTTACACTTTATAAAAAACCATAAATAAGTTATTATATAAGTATGATATATTTAAGTGATGCTACATCTGCACAAACTTTTACTTTTATTCCTAGAAGTTTTGTTATAAATGCAAGATTAGAAGTAAAAGATGAAGAAACAGGACTTGTACAGACAAGAAATGTACCAATAAGCAGATTAAGTGGATATGGAGCTATAAATGTAGCATTAGATTTAGTAGAAAATAAATTCTATGAAATTAAAGTAGTATCTATTGGATCTAACTGGGAAGATGTCAACCAGTTTTGGAATCTATTAAGTATTAATTGGGAAGAAGGAATAACAAGGTCAGGAGCTGCATGGAATTTTGCATCTGATTCTTGGAATGAAACAACAGGAGATTGGGATGATGTAAGACAGCCTAAAGAGGTGGTGATTTATAAAGACAGATTATTCTGTACTAATCAAACACTATCACAAGGTGCAAATGAGTATTATGATCTGTATAAAGATGTTTATGAAACTAGCACATCAGGAGATAATACATATAAAGTATATAATGCATAATTATGAGTAGACAACACAGGAGACCAAAGTATGAAGGGGATATTAGAGTAGTAGAGTTAGCAGCTTATACATCTCCTAAAATTATAGAAGATCCAAGAAAGGATTTTGTAATGTATGGTGAGGATAATAACTATTATCAATACCTAATTGACCTATATAATTCTTCACCTACTAACCATGCCTGTATTAATGGTATAAGTGAGATGATATATGGTAAAGGATTAGATGCAACAGATTCAGATAAAAAACCTGATCAGTATGCACAAATGATTAGCTTACTTAAAAAGGATGTAGTTAGAAAAGTGATATATGACTACTATCTTATGGGTGGTGCTGCTATGCAAGTAATCTATGGAAAGGGTAGAAAGAAGATTGTACAAGTAGAACACATACCAGTAGAGACACTTAGAGCTGAAAAATCAGGTGAATCAGGAGAGATTGAAGCATATTACTACTTTCATGATTGGAGTGAGTATAAAAACTCATCTAATGCAACTAGAATACCTGCATTTGGCACATCTACTGAGAGCAGAGAAATATTATTTATCAAACCTTATAAAGCAGGTTATTATTATTATAGTCCTCCTGCATATACTGGTGGATTACAGTATGCAGAACTAGAAGGTGAGATTAGTAACTTTCATATGAATAATATTAAGAATGGATTATCTCCTTCTATGATTATAAATATGAACAATGGAATACCTAATGAAGAAGAAAGATCTATTATAGAAAATAAAATATCACAAAAGTTTAGTGGATCTAGTAATGCAGGTAAATTTATTTTATCATTTAATGACAATACAGATAGTCAAGCTACAATAGAGCCAATACAACTATCAGATGCACACCAACAATATCAGTTTCTATCTACAGAATCTCAGGAGAAGATATTAGTTGCACATAGAATTGTATCACCAATGTTATTAGGTGTAAAAAACAATACTGGTTTAGGTAACAATGCAGATGAATTAGAAAAAGCATCTATACTTATGGATAATATGGTGATCAGACCATTTCAAAATCTTATGATAGATGGATTTAATAAGATATTATCTTTTAATGATATTACACTTAAGCTATACTTTAAAACATTACAGCCTTTAGAATTTACTGATCTAACAAATGTATCAGACAAAGAAACAAGAGAAGAAGAAACAGGTCAGAAATTAAGTCTAAAAAAAGCACCTAAAATATATAGACCAAATGATCATCTAACAAAAGATGTAGCAAAAATACTAATTGATTTAGGTGAAGATGAAGATTTAGACACTTGGGAGGTTATATCTGAGGAGGGTGTGAATTATAAATTAGATGACAAGCAAAATGAAATGTTAAAACTTGCAGATGTTAAAACAGGATCTGCTAAACCTGCTAGTAAAAGTGATCAGGATGCAGGGTTATTTAAAGTTAGATACAGATATACAGGTAGATTAGCTAAGAATTCTAGGGAGTTTTGTAGAGCTATGTTGAGAGCAAAGAAGGTATATAGAAAAGAAGATATCCTAGCTATGGACAATGAGACAGTAAATGCAGGATGGGGACCTAATGGAGCTGATACATACTCTATATGGCTCTATAAAGGTGGAGGTAATTGTGGACATGAGTGGACTAGAGTAGTGTACTTTAGAAAAAGAAATGCTGATGGTACTTTTATGGAAAACAAAGGTTTGACTAATGACAAAAAAGTAACTGAAACAGAAGCAGCAGAAATAGGTTTTAAGCCTGAAAAGAATCCTAAGAAGGTAGCACAAAAACCTAGAGATATGAAAAATAAAGGATTTTTAACACCTAGATAAGATGGCAAAAGTATTATTTATAAATAGAGATGATTTAGTAAAGAACACTATAATTGATGGTAATGTTCAGGCAGATAAGTTAATGCATTTCATAGATATTGCACAAACTATTCATATTCAGAACTATCTAGGTACAGATCTATATAACAAAATAAAAACAATGATTGATGATGGTTCTATAACTGGGACAGTATATGAGACATTATTAGTAGATTATGTTCAACCTATGTTAATTCATTATGCTATGGTAGACTTTTTACCATTTCATAGTTATCAAATTAAGAATGGTGGAATATTTAAGCATGTTTCTGAAAATGCAGAGACAGTAGAAAAGGCAGAGGTGGATTATTTAGTTGAAAAAGAGAGAAGTTTAGCTGAATACTACACAAGAAGGTTTATACAATTCATGGATTTTAATCAACAAAGCTATCCTGAATATACATCTAACACAAATGATGATATATATCCTGATAGAGATGAGCCTACATTTCAGGGTTGGGTACTATAAAACATTGATATGAAAATATATAAACCTAAGGAAAAAAACATTATAAAGTTAATGAGATATATAAATAACAAATTTAAAATAAATAAAAATGGCAAGTAGTTTAACAGGAATATCTATTGCATCAAGTTATGATTCACTACTAAAGGTTGGAGATAATGATGGATTATCAGCTAGTTTAAAGGTGATTTCTGATGGTTTGGGAACAGAAACAGGGATTAGCCTTAACAATGCAGGAGATTTAACAGCAACAGGCACTATAACAGCTAATAGCTTTGTAGGAGACCTTAGTGGTAATATCTCAGGAAACTCAACAGTATCAGGAACACTTACTTTTGGATCATTATCAGATGGTGTATTAACCATGACTGATATCTTAGATGAAGATAACATGAGTTCTAATAGTTCAACAGCTTTAGCAACTCAACAATCAATTAAAGCATATGTAGATGCACAAGTAACAGCATCAGATTTAGACTTTCAAGGTGATTCAGGAGGTCAGCAATCTATTGATTTAGATTCAGAAGTACTATCTATAGTAGGTACTACAAATGAAATTCAGACAAATTCAACAGGTAATGCACTAACAATATCACTTAATCCAAACATAAGTGGTTTAACAAGTGTAGCAGCTACAACTTTTACAGGAGCATTAACAGGTAATGCAGATACTGCAACTACATTAGAGACTAGTAGAAATATTGCAGGTGTAGCTTTTAATGGAAGTTCTGACATTTCACTAACAACAGACAATATTACAGAAGGAGCCAATTTGTATTACACTACTACAAGGTTTGATTCTGCTTTTACAGGCAAATCTACAACAGATCTTTCTGAGGGAGCCAATTTGTATTTTACAAATGCAAGAGCAGATGCTAGAATTGCATTGAATACAGGAGCAAATTTAGATTTATCAAGTAAATCAACAACAGATTTAACTGAAGGTGCAAACCTTTATTTTACAGATGAGAGAGTAGATGATAGAGTGGCTAATTTAGTAGTAGCATCTACAGGAATTTCTGCAACATATGATGATGTAGCTAATTCTTTAACAATAGCCAACACAGCACCTGATCAAACAGTAGCTTTAACAAGTAGTAATGGATTGACTTCAGGAGGCACATATCCAAACTTGACAATTGCAGGGGATGATGCAACTACATCTACAAAAGGTGTTGCTAGTTTCTCATCTGATCACTTTAGTGTATCAAGTGGAGCTGTTAGTTTAGCAGCAGATTCCATTAGTGATGACTTAATAGACTTTGGAACTGGAGCAGGTCAAGTAAATACAGATGACTTACCTGAAGGGAGTGCTAATTTATACTTTACTCAAGAAAGAACAGATGATGCAGTAAACAATTTACTTGTAGCAGGTTCAGGAATTGGATTAACATATAGTGATGTAAATAACACACTAACTATTTCCTCTACACAAAGTGGTATTGGATTATCAGATTTTAGTGCAGTAGATGCAGGAGGTGATGGAAGTTTTAGTTATAACAACACAACAGGAGTATTTACATATACAGGACCTAGTACATCAGAAGTACAAGCACACATTACAAAGGCTTATGTAGATGGTTTAGGAATTGCAGCAAGTACTGCTTCAACTCTTGAGACATCTAGAACAATAAATGGTGTGTCATTTGATGGATCTGCTAATATTAGCTTTGATACTGATTCAGTAAGTGAAGGCTCAACAAATCTTTATTACACAACCACAAGAAGTAATACTGATTTTGACACAAGGTTTGCAACAAAAGATACAGACAATTTATCTGAGGGTTCAGCCAATCTTTACTATACTGATGCTAGAGTACAAGCAGTATCTATTAATGCATTATCAGAAGATACTTCACCACAATTATCAGCAAACTTAGATGCTCAATCATATAACATCACTACAACAGGTAAGTTATATTATGCAAATGTATTTAGTTTAATAGGAGATTTGCCAAGTGCTAGTACATATCATGGAATGTTTGCTCATGTACATGGTACTGGAAAAGGGTATTTTGCACATGCAGGTAACTGGATTACATTATTAGATGAATCAAGTTCAACTACTGATAATTTAACTGAAGGCTCAAGCAACTTATATTATACTTCTACAAGGGCAAATACTGACTTTGATACTAGACTTGCTACTAAAGATACAGATGATCTTTCAGAAGGAGCTGCAAACTTGTACTACACAAATGCAAGGTTTGATACTCAGCTAGGAACTAAGACATCTGATGACCTTACACAAGGTTCTACTAATCTTTATAACCAAACACATACTGGAGATGTTACTGGATCAGTTGCCTTAACTATTGCTAGTGATGCAGTAACTTATGATAAGATGCAAGATTTAGTAACTGCTAACAGAGTACTAGGTGGTACAGCAGCAGGAACTATTGCAGAGGTACAGATAGCTACAGATATGATTGCAGCAGGAGCTGTGACAGCAGCTAAGGTTGATACAGATCTTAGAAATGTACAATACATTGGTCTTGATTCTACAGATTACATGGAGTTTACTGATAATACTCAAATAGACCTTTACATAAATGGTTCTAATGAGTTTAGATTTGAAGCTGATGGAGATTTCCATGCAGATGGAGATGTGATTGCATACTCAACTACTACACCTTCTGATGAGAGATTAAAAGAAAATGTAAAAGTAATTGAGAATCCATTAGAAAAGTTAGACCAGTTAAGAGGTGTAACATTTGATTGGATTGATAGAGATGATAAAAGATCAGGTGGTATTATAGCACAAGAGCTAGAGAAAGTAATGCCTGAGCTTGTAAGAGAGGTTGATAGCCTTAAAAATGAAAATAGTTTTAAAGCAGTTGATTATAATGGATTAATTGGACTTTTAATTGAAGCTGTAAAAGAATTAAAAGATAAGTGTAATTGTTTAAATAAATAAAAAATGGCATTAGAAGGAAGAATAACATGGACAAATATATATTATAGTGATGATGAACTAGTAGATCAAGTAGTAACATATCCTGAGGAGATGGATGAAAATGACATAAACTATCATAAAGCAGGAACAACAGAAACTATACAAGAACCAAAACAAATAATGACATCTGCTACTTATGATTATGTTTATTTATGGGTAAAACAGATTGATGTAATTTACAACTTTGTTGGAGAGCATAAAAATGAAGGTATACATTACCATATAGCAGCTTACAACTCTAAAGAAGAAAGAAATGCAGATCAAGAAAATTTTCTTTTTCATCATGTGAGAGAGTTACAGCCTGTAGATAAAGATCAAAATTTATGGCAACAATGCTATGATGATTTAAAAAAAGAAGAAACATTTGAAAATTTAACAGATATATAGTTATGCCAGTACCAAGTTCAGGACAGTTAAGATTAAGAGCAGATATAAACCAAGAAATAAATGGTAATGATACTGATGATAATGTTAGTTTAGGCACATTATCAAATGATGCAGGGTTTTCAGAACCTGATAGCATGTCAGAATTTTACTCTTATTCAAGTGTAGTGCCTCCAACAATAGGTAGTGTTAATTTTTTCACAGCTAATCCTGATGGAAGAATTGGAATATATGGTATATTAAATTCTACTGGTGGTGGAGCTGTTACAGCTTATGGGATAAAAGTAGGTACAAGTTCTGATATTAATAATGCTACAACATATCAACATGGTACATCATGGGGTATATATTCTTATAAATATCCTGATGCAACAGGTTTTAGTAATAATACAACTTATCATGGTTGGATATATGCTACAAATTCAGCAGGTACAACAAATGTTTATGCAGGTTCTGTTACAATACCTGCACCATATGTACCAATAACTGCAAGTAATATTTCAATTAGTGGTGATCAAAACATTTATACTTATGCTAATGGTTGTAAAAATAATATAATAAATAGTTTGGTACAAACTCACTTTAATACAACTGCACAAACTCAAACATATAATTATTATCAAAAATACACAACAACATATCTAAATACATGTCCTAATCAATGTAGAAAAGATTATAGTGGTAGTTTGCAAGGTTATCAAAGTGCTACATATACAAGAAGTTTTGAATGGAATTATAATGGAGCAGGAGGAGCTTACCAAAGTTGTGATTTATGTGTAGTTAAATCTAGTATTCCTACAACAACAGAAAATATTTTAGTTTTCACAAAAAGTGGTTACACAACAAGGCAATATACTATGAATTTATTGAATTTTATAAATTAAAAAATAAAACATTATGAATTGGGAACCAACATTTTTAGGAGTATTTGTATACATAATCACAATAGCAGAAATTAATGAAGGTTTGCAAGGACTTTTAATTATAGCAACTTTAATATATACAATAATAAAAATTAATCAATTACTAAACACTCAAAAAAAGAAATAATATGGTTAGAATATTAAGATACTTAGCAAACAAATTAGAAAACTTTAACAACAAAGTAGCAGCTGCTTGGAATAAGTGGTTAAGTAAAATTAAAATGTAATTAAATGAAATTAAGTAAGAATTTATCTTTAGCAGAAGTAGTAAGAAGTGAAACAGCAAAGAGGTTAAATATAGATAATAATCCTACAAAAGAACATTTAGACAATCTTAAGACAATAGCTGAGAAAGTGTTTCAGCCAATTAGAGACCATTTTAACTGTCCTGTTCATGTTTCTAGTGGTTATAGATCAGAAGATTTAAATAAAGCTATTAGAGGAGCTAAAACTAGCTTACATATGCAGGGTTGTGCTTTAGATTTAGATATGGATTTTACTAAAATATCTAATAAAGAAGTATTTGACTACATAAAAGATAATCTAGACTTTGACACATTAATATGGGAGTTCAGTAATGAAGATGATACTCCTAAATGGGTACATGTCAGCTATATAGAGGGTAAGAATAGAAAACAAGTTATAGAGGCATACAGAGATCCTATAACACAAATAACTAAATACAAGCCTTATGAGCCAAGAGAAGAAAAGAAAGAAACTAAAGGAGACAAAGGTAGGTCAGTTTCTACTAGGAAAGACAGGGATTCTAAACAGTCTAGTAGATCTAGCTCCTGATAAAGGGGTACTAGGTTTAGTAAAGAACATAATACAAAAAGATAATACTCTACCTCCTGTAGATAAAGAACAAGCATTAAAGTTATTAGAGATGGATATGGCTGAGATGGAGGCTGTAACTAGAAGATGGGAGGCAGATGCTAAATCAGGATCATGGCTTAGTCAGAATGTTAGACCATTATCACTTATATTTATGCTAATAGTGTATGCTACAGGTTTCTTTTTTAAATATGAGTTAGATATTGTAAATCAATTACTTATGTTAATGGTTGGTGCATATTTTGGAGGTAGGTCATTTGAAAAGTCAAGAAAATAATGGAGAGAAATAAATGTCAATGTGGTAAGACTAGAGATAGAAATGGTTATTGTGATGGAAGTCATAAACAAACTAAACAACTCTTTGAAATGAATAGTCTACCTTTTCCTTATTGGTTATAATTCCTATTATATAGTTAAATTAATATATATTTATTAATAATATAATATAATTATTATATATACTAGTTTATAATAGTGTAAATATACTGTATAATAATATTTTTAACATTAATTTATATTTTTATAACTTTGAGTATGCCAAAAAAACCATCAAGAAAGACTTTAATAAAGAAACTAGACAGAGTATTTAGTGAATATATTAGAAAAAGAGATACTGATTCTAAAGGTTATGGACTATGTTGTACATGTGCTAAAAGGATACATTACAAAGAAGGACATGCAGGGCATTTTATGAGTAGGAGACATTACTCAACAAGATGGGATGAGGAGAATGTAAATCTCCAATGTTCTGGGTGCAATACTTTTAGAGGAGGTGAACAATATAAATTTGCATTATTTTTAAATGATAAGTATAAAACAGATAAAGCTACTGAGCTACTTATAAAATCTAGAGAATCTGCTAAGTATTCCATAATAGATCTGCAAGAAAAGTATGAATTTTTTAAAAATTTATTGACAAAATTATAATATATAATAATTTTATATATATTTGTAGTAGAAAAATTATTTAACTACTATGTCAATATTTAGAAAAAGAGGTGAAGAACCTACTGCAAAAGACAGTAAAATAGATGAGCTCACTTTAGAAGTAAAACAGCTCAGAGAAAAATACCAAAAATCATTACAAGAGATTAGAGACCTTGTTAAAGAAAACAAACAGCTTATGCATGATAAAAATATGCTTAGGTTAGAGTTGTCTAGTTTTGATACTAAGGAAGAAAAAAAAACATTTAACTTAAATACTAATTATGATGGAATCCACCAATACTAAATCAAGTACAATAAAGTTTATTGAGAATGATGGTACATGGTCTAATGGAGATCACACTTATCTCAAATACAAGTTACATTTAAACAATGGTGAAAAGCCTGAGTTTTTAGCTAAATCACAATCAACAATAGATAATCTAAATGTTGGTGATGAAGTAAGTTATCAATACAAGAAGGCAGGTCAAAACTTTGCTAAGATTGTAAAAGAATTTAATCAACCAAAAATAAAGCAAATGGCAAATACAAACACAAGTACACAAAGTACATCATCTACCATGACACAACAAGAATCTATAGCTAGATCTGTTGCATGGAATAATGTAAGCCAATTTATCTTTACTGAGGATTTTCAAAAGTATGATGATCCTGATGCTAAAGATAAGAATGGCAATGATATAATTTTATCTAAAAGACAGATAAGAATGTTAGATCAAGCAATAGTTTCTGCTGATCTTATTTATAAACAACTATTAACTAAACCTAAATAATTATGAGTAAACCTGATTTTGTAGGAGGTGTCTATGTAGAAGAATCTCCTAAAGATTTTGTTGTTGCAAAGATGAGGTTACATATACCTAGATTTGTACAATTTTTAGAAAATTCTTATGTAAAAGATTTTGCTAAGAAAAATAATGAGTATATTAATATGGATATTCTTAAAAGTAAGAATGGAAAATTATACATACCATTTAGTGAATTTATACCTGAGAAAAAAGTTACAACAACAGACCACAATCCTGACAGGGAACTAGATGAAGTTCCATTTTAATAGATTATGATACTAGAGATTAAAGACCAACTTGAAAAGATCCACAAAATAAGAAAAGGTGAAATCAAGGAGGGACTATCTCTAGGCATCAAGTCTTTTGATACATATTTTAGATTTAAAAAAGGTACATTTAATATCTTTTTAGGGCATAGTAATGTAGGTAAAACTCATACTGTGCTTTTTTTTATGTTCTTATATGCACTAAAACATAACTTAAGATTCTTAGTGTATGCAGGAGAAAATGAACCATATTCAATAGTAAAGAAATTAATAGAGTATAAAGAGGGGATGCCCATTAACAAAGTTGATGAGGAAAAGTTGAAAGAAGGAAGTCAATGGGTAGACTCTCACTTTAAGTTAGTAAGTATAGAAGAACAGTATACTTATCAGAACCTGTTACAATTAGGTGAGCAGATTAAAAAGAGTTGGGATTATCATGGATATTTTATAGATCCTTATAACTCACTAGAAAAAGATAGAGATCTTTATAGATCATTAGGTGGTCATGAGTTTGACTACAAAGCAGCATCAGACATGAGACAGTTCTGTCATAAAACAGGAGTAGCATTATGGCTAACAGCTCATGCACAAACAGATGCACTTAGAAAATTACATGGAGCACAACATGAATATTCAGGACATCCTATAGCACCAATGATGAGTGATTGTGAAGGTGGTGGTAAATGGAGTAACAGATGTGATAATTTTATTGTATTACATAGGTATATTCAGCATAACCTAGATTGGATGGTTACACATATCCATGTAAGGAAAGTAAAAGATACAGATACTGGAATGATGCCAACAACATTAGATAGTCCAGTAAGAATTAGAAGTTTAATAAACAATGTAGGATTTAGTATAGAAGGAGATAATATGATAGAATTGATAAGTGATGAACATACTGGAGAAAGCATTTCAAAAACATAAGACATGGGTAAACATATGCAAGTCATTTGGACTAGATCATGCAACAGCAGAGGATTTAACACAAGAGATGTATATTAAATTACACCATATAACTGAGAAAGGTACAGATATAACTTACAATAAAGATGAGCTTAATTACTATTATATTTTTAAGATACTATACACAATGTTTTTACAGCTTAAAAAGAAAAGAGACAGAGTATTCTTTGTTGATGAAGAAATATTACAAAACATTGAAGGTACTGAACAGGTACATTTTCAAGAAATAGAAAAGAAGTTTAATAATGAGTTTTCAAAATTACATTGGTATGATCAGAAAGTTTTTGAGATTATTGCATCAGGAACTAAAATATCAGAGCTTAGTAGAAAGACAACTATTACATACATTAGTTTGTATAATACTTATAGAAATGTTAAGAAACTCTTAAAGAAAAAGTTAGGATTATGAAAGTAGGAGATTTAGTAGAATTGATAATAAGAAAAATAACATTTGGTTATGGAAAGAGCATAGCTAAATCTGTAGCTAAATTATTTGGCTATAAGGATTGTGGTTGTGATAAGAGACAAGAGAAGTTAAACAAATATATATTTACAAAAGATGGGATTAAAAAGTTATAAGGTACTGCTACAGCAGCAATTTAGTGAGGAGGATTACATAGATTTTGCAGGATTTAAAAGATCTATGGAGAAAGGATTTACTGATGAAGATCTTAAGATTGTATATAGATTACACTCTAAGTATTTTCAACACAATTATATTGAACCTTGTGGGTGTGGAGGAGCAAAGAAGATTGATACAATAAACAAGTGGATTTCAGACTTGGAAAAAGTTTATGACAATGGGGTTCAAGCCAAGAAGTTATCAGAATAGTAGTAACTGGAAAAAAGGAGAAATATCAGAGAAAAGGTTTAAAGACTTTATGGACAGAATAGGTATAGGGGCATATAAAACAACATCAGACATTGATAAATATTATCATGTAGATTTTATTGTTGGAGAAAAAACTCCTGTAGACCTAAAGGGTGATAAGAATACTGAGGCAGTATGGTTAGAGAAAAGAAATGTTTGGGGTGGTAAAGGATCTCTGTTTGGGTTTGCAAAATATATGGTAATTGAGTACCTTGATATAAATACCTATGTGTTTTATGATAGACTAGGATTAGTTAAGTACATAAAAAGATTTACAGATGTATGTGTAAACAAATCTGACTATCATTGTTTATATACAAGAGATGGTAACAAAGATGTAATTATTAAAGTAAGAGAATCAGACATAAGAGACTATGAAAAATACAGACTTCAATATTAGTATTCCTACAAAGGATATAGACAGAGAGCTAGTCAGCAAGAAATTAGATAATCTAAAAGACATGCAATATTTAGCAAACTCTGAGGTTATAAATAATATATTATTAGAATGGCAAAAGAATCATCCAACTAATGATAAATTAGAGACTTTAATAAATGCTGTTTTACAAGTACATTTTTATGTACAAGAATTACAGAATGACAGACATCTTTTGATGTTAAGTATAGATGAGTATAGACAAGACAAACTGAGAGCAATTGACAGAGCTAGAAAAGCTGAATCCAAACTACAAGCCAAAGAAGATTGAACTTGGAGTAGAGGTTATATTTAGTGAGGATACAATTTACAGGGGAGCAGAAGTAGATATAGAAAACTTAATTATAGATCAAGTAAATGCTATATTTATGAAATTTGATGCAATACCAAATATGTATGAAGAAATATTAGTAACATTTCAAAACATGGAACTGATGTCTAGAATAGATGGTAAGTTTTACCACTATCACAATGGCACATTATATATAACTTTAACTTTAAGATTACAAGAATGAAAATACAATTATTAGATGGCAAAGAATGGGATAGAGATGAGATCCTATCAAAAGCTAATGATGATGATTTCTACTATGGGTACTTAGGCAAGTATGCATTTAGTTCTACATCAATAAAACACTTACTATCATCTCCAAAGACATATAAACATATACTAGAATATGGTCAAGCTGAGGCACAAGCTCTAAGAGATGGGTGGTTGTTTCATACATGTGTGCTTGAACCTGATGTTTTCAATAGTCAAATATTTGTTAATGTACAGAGTAAGAATACAAAGAAATATAAAGATGCAGTAGCACAATATGGAAAGGTGTTTACATTAAAAGAGAAACATGATGCAGAAAGGTTGGCTGATGCTCTACTTAGGAATGAGATGGTGTTGGAAAAACTTGGCAATTCAGAATTTGAACAGGCTGAGATAGGAGAAGTTTTTGGATTCCCATTTAGAGCTAAAGCTGACATTTTAAGTAACAACTCAGAGATGTATGATTTAAAAAGTACAGCATCTTTGCAGGGTTGGAAATATAGTGCAGATAAATATGGATATGATGTTCAGGCTTTTCTGTACTGTCAGTTATTTGATATACTGCCTAGTAAGATGGGATTCATTGTTATAGACAAAGGATCTCTAGACATAGGATATGCTCAAGTAACAGATGAGTTTTATGAAAGAGGTATGATGAAGGTTAAGAAAGCTCTACAAACTTATGAGGAATGGTTTATGCAGGAGACAGACTTAGATCAATATTATATTAACATAGAATTATGAAAGCAACTAAAAAAGAGATCAACATGCCAGTTGACAAAGAATTTCAAAATAGTATTAAAAGAAATTGGTGGTTATATTTTCCAATAGTATTTTGGATGATTATGTTTACCAATTTTGTATGTTTCATTTTATTAGGTAAAGTAGGATGAGAACAAAGACTTGTGTAAAATGTAATTTAATTAGACCTGTTACAGATTTTCATATTAAAAGAAGTAATAGTGATGGTCTTGATGGTAGATGTAAAGACTGTAAAAGAAAATACAATAACCAATGGAGAAATAATAATCTAGAACATGTTAGAGAATATGATAGATTAAATACAAGGAAGATTAGATCCTGTCCTAAAGCTAGAATGTGGAAAAATGTAACATCTAGAATATCTACTAACAGAAGAAAGAATGGATGGCTGACTAGAACAATTGGTCAATTAATTGGATGTACAAAAGAAGAATTTTACATACATATTGAAAAACAATTCACTAGTGAAATGAATTGGGATAATTATGGTAAATATTGGGAGCTTGATCATATGTTTGATCTTTATAAAGTTAAAACACCTGATGATTTTGCAATAGCTAATCACTATACTAAACTTAGACCATATCCTGTAGAAGATAACAGAAGAAAACATTTAAAATGATTAATCTTTATAACATGGACTGTATGGAAGCTATGAAAGATATGGCAGACAACCAATATGACTTAGCTATTGTTGATCCACCTTATATGGAAAATATTGATGAATATATGGGTATGCAAAAAAGATTGGGAGGTTTAGCAAAAAATAAAACTTATGATAATATAAATTATTTTGGAAAACCTGATGAAAAATATTTTGAAGAATTATTTAGAGTTTCAAGAAATCAAATTGTTTGGGGGTGTAATCATTTTAAAAATTTTGGATCTGGTAGAATAGTTTGGGACAAGAATAACACAGGTCAATTTAATGACTGTGAAATAGCTTATCAAAGTTTGTCAAAATCATTAAGAATATTTAAATGGACTTGGAATGGTATGTTACAAGAAGATATGAAGAATAAAGAAATAAGAATCCACCCAACTCAAAAACCTGTAAAACTTTATGAATGGCTACTTATGAACTATGCTAAAGAGGGTGATAAGATATTAGATACTCATTTAGGTTCAGGTAGTATAGCAATAGCTTGTCATAATTTAGGATATGATTTAGATGCTTATGAAATAGACAAAGAATACTATGAAGCAACTATGAAAAGATTTAACAACCATACATCACAAATAAGATTATATGAATAGAAAAGATTATCCAGTATGGACAGGTGTCCTAAACTATTTTCCTGATGCACTTATGGAAGTTTCTAGAGTGAGCAAGATTGGAAATGACCAACATCACAAAGGTAAACCTCTACATTGGGACAAGAGTAAAAGTATGGATCATCTAGATGCTCTAACAAGACATCTAATACAAGCTAAACAAATGGATGATGATGGAGTATCACATTTAGCTAAAGTAGCATGGAGAGCTTTAGCAGCATTACAAACTAAATTAGAAAAAGATGAGAACAAAAAGTAGAATTAGAAACCTAATAAATGAAATACAAGCCTTATCAGGACATGACATATTCCAAAACACTAGAAGAAGGGAGATAGTAGAGGTAAGAGCTTTACTATATACAGTACTTAAGAAATACTATAGATTTACTCTAAGAGAAATGACAGACCTATGTGCAGAACATGGATACTACATAACACATGCTAGTGTGATACATGCACTTAATGCATTTGAAGTCTACTGTAATTACAATAAGAATTTATCAGAATGGTATCATGCAGTTGTTATAGATTTAGAAGAAGATGTTGCAGCAGAAAGAATTGACTTTATAAAACCTAAACTAAAGTATTTATCAGAGGAGCAACTTTTAAAGTTATCAACAATTGTTAAAGAAATGTATGAAGATGCTATTATACAAATGAGTTTAGATCCTGAGGAGGAAACTGTACAAATCTGACAAAAAAAGAACAAAAAAGGAAAATGGCTAAAGATAGAGGTAAATTTCTAGAAGTATTTGCAAGTAAGATGGGGAATGTTAGTAAAGCATGTGAAGCTGCTAATATCTCTAGACAGACTTTCTATGATTGGATGAAAGATAATGAATTTGCAGGTAAGGTTGATGAAGTAAAAGAAGGATTACTAGACTTTGCAGAACATCAATTACTAAGTAATATAAAAGAAGGTAAGACTGCTGAGATCCTATTCTATCTAAAAACTAAAGGTAAGAAAAGAGGATATATAGAAAGACAAGAAGTAGATACAGTAGGAGACAAGATGTTTGAGGTGAAGATAATGAAGAATGAAACAGATACAGACTAATGTTGTATTTGAGTTATTAGAAGAATCACAATCTAAAATAACCTGCTTACAAGGAGGATCTAGATCAGGTAAAACATACAACACACTTTTATGGATTATATTTAGCTACTGTAATACAAATACAGGTAAGGTTATAAGTATATGTAGAAAGACACTCCCTAGTTTAAAAGCATCAGTTCTAAGAGACTTTCTAGAAATCCTAAGGAATAATGATCTCTATTCTGAGATCTATCATAATAAGACATCTAATGAATACTGGTTAAATGGAAACTTGATTGAGTTCTTTAGCCTAGATATGGGATCAAGGGTAAGAGGTAGGAAAAGAGATTTACTGTTTGTTAATGAAGCAAATGAAATAGACTATGAAGCATGGAATCAGCTTTTGTTTAGAACAGATGGTAATATCATAATAGACTACAATCCACATGACCAGTTTCATTGGATATATGATAAAGTACTAGAGAGACCTGATTGTTCACTACACATCTCTACATTTATGGATAATCCCTTCTTATCAGAAACACTTAAACAAGAAATAGAAAGACTTAAAGATACAGATCCTGAATACTGGAGAGTATATGGATTAGGTTTAAGAGGACAAAACAGATCACTAGTATTCAAGTTCCATATAGTAGATGAAATACCTGCAACAGCTAGATTCATTTCATATGGCTTAGATTTTGGCTATGCATCAGACAGTACATCATTATGTGCTACTTATATAGATGGAGATAACATGTATTGTAAAGAGTTGTTATATGAAACAGGATTAACTAATCAGGATATTGCAAAGAAGTTAGAGATACTAGGACTTGATAGGAGAGATGAAGTGTTTGCAGATTCTAGTGAGCCTAAAAGTATAGAGGAGATATACAGAATGGGGTGGAATATAAAAGGCAAAAAGAAGTATGAGAT
>Ga0213866_10000487_pt1 | contig 31939 bp, 34 predicted proteins | sample PICome_11_FD_160079 | JGI IMG/M metagenome (GOLD analysis project Ga0213866, IMG submission 160079) | Coastal seawater microbial communities near Pivers Island, North Carolina, United States - PICO284 | ecosystem: Environmental > Aquatic > Marine > Coastal | place: USA: North Carolina... | reverse complement strand
GGGATCTATGGACCCCACAACATTTATCGCTGACTCCTGGCAGACCCTAGTGGCTATGGGTGTGTTTATCCTATTGGTAATACCACTGTTAACCGCACTTCATTCGCTGGTGGTGCATCAGACGCTGATGGGCAACTTCCCGATGCTAGTGCGGTGGATGGCCCACCGCTATCTACTCAATCAGAGTTATGGATTCTTTCAAAATGAGTTTAGCGGACGCATTGCCACCAAAGTGATGCAGACTGCGCTGGCAGTGCGCGAGTCAGTTATGAAGTTGCTGGATGTACTACTGTTTGTAATTATCTATCTAATCACCATTATTATCTTGGTTGCCAGTGCTGATTTGCGACTCTGCCTACCTCTATTGGTCTGGCTGCTGGCCTATATCGGGTTGCAGCGCTATTTTGTGCCCAAACTGAAAGCTATCTCCCAGCGACAGGCGGATTCGAGATCGCTGATGACCGGCAGAATTGTCGACAGTTACACCAATATAGTAACCCTCAAGCTGTTCTCCCACAGCAGTCGTGAATCCGGCTATATAAAAGATGGCATGCTGAGTTTTTTGAACACCGTGCACCCGCAGATGAGATTGGTAACAGCGCTGAATATTTCACTGTGGACAATCAATATGCTATTGGTCTCTGCAACCATTGCCCTGGGTATCTACCTTTGGGCTGAAGATGCCATAACCCCGGGTGCGATTGCTGTGGTGATCAGTTTAGCGATCCGCCTGACCGGTATGTCCCATTGGATTATGTGGGAGATAAGTAATTTGTTTGAGAATTTGGGCACAGTGCAAGATGGCATTAATACCCTCTCTATCCCTCAGGCAGTGACTGATCGAGATGATGCTAAAACACTTCAGGTAAAGTCGGGCAGGGTGGAATTTTCTGCGGTGAACTTTAGTTATCTGGGCCCTGATCGAGCCATAGCACAGAAGGTTTTTGAGGGTTTAGATCTCACCATCGAGGCCGGAGAGAAAATCGGGGTGGTAGGACGCAGTGGAGCCGGCAAATCAACCCTGGCAAATCTGCTGTTGCGCTTTTTTGATATTCAGGCTGGCACGATTGCCATTGATGGCAATGATATCAGTCAGGTCAAACAGGAGAGTCTGAGATCGAATATAGCTGTGGTTACCCAGGATACCTCGCTGCTACACCGCTCAGTCCGCGAGAATATTATGTTCGGCAATCCCGGTGCCAGCGAGGAGGCGATGATAGAAGCTGCCAAAAAAGCCAGGGCCCATGAGTTTATACTGCAGCTTCGCGACACCAGTGGTAGAACCGGTTACGATGCTCATGTTGGCGAGCGCGGAGTCACATTATCTGGCGGACAGCGCCAGCGCATCGCCATCGCTCGAGTGATCCTCAAGGACGCGCCCATTTTAATACTGGATGAGGCCACATCAGCGCTGGATTCTGAGGTGGAATCGGTAATTCAAAAGAGCCTCTATCAGTTGATGGCGGGCAAGACGGTGATTGCCATCGCCCACCGCTTATCCACCATTGCCGAAATGGACAGGTTGGTTGTATTTGATCAGGGTGCCATTGTTGAGCAGGGTACCCACGCTGAGCTCATCCAAGCTGGCGGCATTTACAGCCAGTTGTGGAGGCATCAATCCGGCGGATTCTTGGGGCTGGAATAGATAGTGCTTCTGCTCTAGGTCTACAACCGCCATAAAAAACTTTTGTGGAGCTGACTTCAGGGAATTGATAGGATTTGCATTGCTAAAACAGACTAGGTAGGTATTGAGATGCAAATGGTACTAGAAAAAGTCACGCAGTCTTTGCAACTGATAACCAGAAAAAATGCCACAAATGCCGACAGCCCAGCTGGGGAGGGAAAAGTTTTCCAAGCTGTGGCAGTTAATAGAGAGGATAAATCCATGATAGGGTCCGGTGTAAATATTCAGGGCGATCTGATCAGTGAGGAGGATTTGCTGATTCAGGGACAGATCAATGGCAGTATACTCGCTGAGGACAGCGAGGTTGTGGTGGGAGCCGAAGGCAGGTTGACGGCCTGTGTCCGCGCTCGGGTGGTGAAAATTGAGGGCAAGGTTACCGGCGATATAACAGCGTCAGAAAAGGTTATTGTTGCCAAAACTGGTGATGTGACGGGCAATATTCAGGCGGCCCGTGTCAATCTTGAAGATGGTGCTAAGTTTAAAGGCAGTATCGAGATGGATCCCGATCATCCTGTTGCTAGCCCCAGTCAATTAGAGATAAAAGCACCAGCTGTGGATGCTAAACCAGCTAGTTAGTACTTACTGACAAGCAAGTTTAGACCAGGGTGCCAACCCTGTAATAACAGAATAGAAGATCCCTATGTCAAACTCGGCCGCATTGAGCATAAAACTGCCCAGTACGAGCATTGCCTCATCCCTGATATCCCGGGTGCTTGAGTCGGCCTCTGAACAGAGGCGAGTAACCGTGCTCGATTTTGGTATGGCAGCACCTGCCACCCTGAGTTTTTTTAACCAGTTTAGATGCAAGCTGTACTTTGCTGGCCTTACCGAGTCAACCACTGACCAATTCAATGCGGACGACTTAGGGCATGGGGCATTGGTCAAACAATTGCAGGCAGCTATTAACCTTCCGGTCGATGAAAAAATCGATATAGTACTGTTTTGGGATCTGTTTTGTTTTTTGACAATGCCCGCAGTCAAGGCCCTGGGTGAGGCATTATCGCTCCATATAAAGCGCAGTACGCGCGCCTACAGCATCAGCTTATTAAATAATCGCACCCAACTGCCCGCCTATAGCTATGGTATTGAAGCTGTGGATAGACTGGCGCAGCTGCCCAGGGTCGCTCCTCAGCCGACCTGCTATGTCCACTCTCGACAGGATCTGGGTAGCAACTTGAACGATTGGGCCATCGATAGAAGCTGCCTGCTGGTTGACGGACGGGTGGAAAGCATTTTATTTACCCATCCAGAGGGGCATTAAAGAAATCTCTGCTCACTCAGCGCAGCGCAGATCTCAGTCTTTGTAGGACGGGTCGATATTGTCGATAATCCGGGTCAAGGCGGCAAACTCCAATTCACCAGCAGGTCCGCCCATGGCTTGAATACTAGTGAGTTGCTCGGTTTTTTCCAGAATTGCATCGCCCACTGGAATATTGGGTTTGCCGGTGGAATCAGTCGCTACCTGAACTTCACAGGCGCGCTCCAGACCCCACATAGCTTGAAAGGCCTCCGCGATGGAGCGACCGCAGGTGAGTAGGCCATGATTGCGCAGTATCAAAATATTTTTGTCCCTCAGACTGTTGATCAGTCTCGGTTTCTCACCCTCCATCACGGTAATGCCCTCAAAGTCATGATAGGCTACACGGTTGTGCAGCAGCGCTGAGTAGAAATTATCGTGGCGCAAGCCCTCTTGTGTACAGGCCACAGCCATGCCGGTAGTGGTATGGGTATGGGCTATACAGTGCACATCGGGGCGGGCCGCGTGAATCGCGGTATGAATAATCATTCCCGCTGGATTGACCGCGTAGTCTGTAGGTTCGACGATATTTCCCTGTATATCCACCTTGACCAAATTGGAGGCCTTTACCTCGTTATAGTGCAAGCCGTAGGGATTGATCAGAAAGTGCTCCTCATCCCCTGGTAATTTAACTGTGATATGGTTATAGATCAGTTCTGACCATCCCATATAATCAAAGATTCGGTAGCATGCGGCAAGTTTTACTCTGAGCGCTTGTTCGGTGGCTGACATTGTTTTACCCTTTTTATAATTTCCATCAAATAGTCGGCTTGACTACTGCGTTATTCTATCTGCTTATCAATAGGCCGTGAAGTCAAAATAGGCTCAGGGATTTATCCACTGAGCACAGTAGTTATAACCATTTTTGTAACTGATTAGCTGCAGCCCAACCCGAGCTAACCGCTCCTTCAAATTTGGGGCCGGCAAAGGCATCACCCGCAAGCACCAGTGGCGGCACAGCACAGAAATCATGAAGTGATAGGCAGGGCTCCCTGTCAGTAGTACGCGGTTTACTGTATTTCCAACCATGGACCCGGAACTGGCTGATATTGGCATCACCGATCAGTGGTCTAGCCGATTGAATAAGTTCGAGGCCAACAGTTTCTCGGTCACGGTTGAAATTGTCTGCACTGAAAGTGGCGCTGGCGTGCAGCGTAACCGCTGGTATTTCGGAGATGCCCTTTTGTTGGTTGTCACCTATCCAGTCGATAGGGCCGTCATTGAGCATCAGTGCGCCGGGCTCAGGCAACATCGAGGGAGCATCTAACACCGCCAACACAGCGATACAGGGATCGTATTGAATATTCTCCAATCTACCATGCAAGGCGGGTGGCAGGGCGATATGACTGCTGGCCAATAGCGCCAAAGTCTGGGGGACAGGGCATGTCAACAGTAGTGCACGGCAACTAAAAGTCTGCTGCCTATCAGTGGTAACTTGCCAACCCTTATTGTCGACCTTAATGACTTCAACTCTGGTTGAAAGCAGGAGATTTTTATCCTTGGCGAGGGCTTTGGCTATGGCATTCATGCTGGGCACACCCCGATATCTGGGATGCCCGTCCTTATGAACAGTAGAGCCGTGAAACCAGGGTTTAACCAACCCTGCCTCGATCCACTGGGAAGCACTAGCCTTAAATCGCTCTGATCTAGTGGTGAAAAATTGCGCCCCATAGTCAAAGTTGGCGCCGCCAATACTTTTGCTGGCCAGTCGTCCACCCGGAACTCGGCCCTTGTCGATCAGCAGGGTCTTGAAACCCGCTGTAGCCAGCTCATCTGCGGCACTGAGCCCCGCCAGGCCGGCACCCAGGATAACAACATCAAATTGTGGCTGCATAGGCCTAATCTACAATTCTCACTGATGTTTAAGGTTGTGGTTAATGTTCCGAGAATCACGCCTACAGCGCTGGGAGCAGAATTTGACCTGATCCCAAACCCGCACCCACTTCTTGCGCCAGTAAAAGGGGCGGTCACAGGCCGGACAGGTTTTACTGGGTAAATTGAGTTTTTTATGCATTATCGTTTGGCCTGCATTTACCGGTTATCGATGCTCCAGATACCGGCACCGCGAGTGGCGATATACAAAAAGGTAAAACAGTAAAAGGCCGCTAACTCACCGTGATTGACAATCGGAAAGAAGGAATTTGCGCCGTGAGCTAGCCAATAGGCCACTGCCATAGTGCCACTGCACAAAAATGCGGCGGGTCGCGTCAGTAGACCAATCATAATCAGCGCTCCACCGATTATTTCGATAGCGCCTGCAGCGGCAGTCAGCCCATTGAGTGGACCGTAGGCGTATTCCATAGGGTAGTTGAAAAATTTTACCGTACCGTGCCAGATAAACATAAAGCCGGTGATAATTCTCAGCAGTGCGTAGGCCTGTTGTTGATAATTTTCTAAAAATTTCATGCTGTGTTACCTCTCAATGATTGTTTTTATGATGGGTTTGACATTTTGACTATAAACCCATTCCAGATGCCACTGGGTTTCCAAATTTTCCTCAGGTCTTGTTGAGCAATTCTCAAATCTTGCTTGAGCTGAATGGTTCTGTACAGGAAAACAAAGCAGGAGACGCGCATATTCGCGGCGCAGTGCACCCAAATTTTCTGTCCCTCATGCCGCGCCATGCAGTCTGCAAACTGTTGCCAATCCTGTTGTCTTGGATGGTCAAAGGCGACCGGAATATTAATGTATTGCATGCCCAGGCCAGTGACAAGTTCAGCTTCATTGTCCAGCGCATTTTCTACGTGATTGGGCGCTAGGTTGATCACTGTCTTGTAGCCAGCATCGGCAATGGCACTGAGCTGATGGGGGTTGGGTTGGCCAGAGGTGGCCAGCAGGGGGTTGATCTGTAAATAGTTGAAGATGGATTCGAGGTCGCGACCACCGAGGCGGTAATTGATGAGTTTTCTCAGTCTGGTCAGGCCGTAGCTAAAAACCGTCTTGGCGGTTCTGAGATCAAAATTCAACCGTTGGCCCCCGCGTCCAGCAGCGCTCTACTGTACGCAGTACCGTTGTGGTGCTGTTGAACAATCTGCAGCAGAGTCGAGCCATCTGGATTGACTGCATTGAGGTCGTATCCAGTCTGTTTAAACAGCTCGAGGAAACTAATAAAACTATCTATAGTCATGCCGCGATAGGCCTTCTCCAGTAGGTGGAAGTCGCGATTGACGCCCTCTGGCGGTTGATAGGCGAGGAAGCTCTCAATGCGCGCTTGATCAAATACTTCCCCCAAAACCTTTTGTTTATCTTTTTTCAATGACATAAGTTTAGACTATTCCCGCATTACTGATTGTGAATTAGGTTGTTTAATTTCTCAGCCAGTATCTGATTGGCCTGTTGAGGATTGGCCTGGCCCTTTGACGCCTTCATCACCTGACCCATAAAGCCGCCGAGCTTTTTCTTGCGCTTGCTCTCATCGGTATTCACGTAGTCTTCAATCATCTTGGGATTAGCGGCCAAAACCTCATCCACTAGCTGTTCTATGGCACCGCTATCCGATACCTGTTTCAGACCCCGATCACGAATAATTTGGTCGGCGTCGCCCTCGCCCTGCCACATGGTTTCAAATACCTGTTTGGCCATTTTGCTGCTAATACTGTTGTCGGCAATGCGCACAATAAGTCCGGCCAACTGTTCAGCTGAGACAGGGCTGTCACTTATTTCAAGGGCTTCAGCCTTGAGTTGGGCGCTGAGTTCACCGCTGATCCAGTTGGCGGCTAATTTGGCCTGTCCCGACCTGTCTACCACCTGTTCAAAGTAGGCTGCAGTGGCGGCGTCAGAGCCCAGTACAGCGGCGTCATAGGTGGACAGTTGATAGGCTTCGGCAAACCGCACTTGACGGGCATCGGGCAACTCAGGCAACTGTCCGCGCAACTGTTCAATATGCTCCTCGGTCACCACCACTGGCAGTAAATCAGGGCAGGGGAAGTATCGGTAGTCGTTGGCTTCCTCCTTGCTGCGCATGGATTTTGCCGTCTTGGTTTCGCCGTTGTAGAGGCGGGTTTCCTGAATCACTGTGCCGCCATCTTCAAGCAGGTCTATCTGTCGCTCTACCTCAAGTTGGATGGCTTCTTCCATAAATTTAAAGGAGTTGAGGTTTTTGGTTTCGGTGCGGGTGCCAAGTTCTGTGGTGCCCAGAGGGCGCACTGAGATATTGACATCAAAGCGCATACTGCCCTGGGCCATATGACCATCGCAGATCCCCAGTGAAGTGACAATGCTGTGGAGTTTTTTGGCAAAGGCCACAGCCTCTTGAGCGCTGCGCATATCGGGTTCGGAGACGATCTCAATCAGCGGTGTACCGGCGCGGTTAAGGTCAATACCAGAATATTCCTGAGCGAAGTTGCCCTGATGGAGGGATTTACCCGCGTCCTCTTCAAGATGGGCGTGGTGAATGCCAATGGACTTTTCATTGCCATCGGCCAGTTGAATACTCACTTCACCGGCGCCGACAATGGGTTTTTCCAGTTGGGTGGTTTGATAGCCTTTGGGCAGATCTGGATAGAAGTAGTTCTTGCGCTCAAATACCGAGGTTTTGCTGATCTCGGCATCAATGGCCAGGCCAAACATAATTGCGTAGTCAATCGCCTGTTGATTGACTACGGGCAGAGTACCCGGCATGGCCAGATCAATGGCACAGGCCTGAGTGTTGGGCTCGGCGCCAAAGGCGGTGCTGGCACCCGAAAATAATTTTGTCTGGGTGGCCAGCTGCACATGTACCTCTAGACCTATAACCGTTTCCCAGTTCATTGTTCGATACCCTCTGGCGCCAGGTTATGCCAATCGCTGACCTGCTGATAGCGATGGGCGGCGTTTAGCATCCGCGCCTCATCGAAGTAATTGCCAATAATCTGCAGTCCCACCGGCTTTCCCTCTACCAGTCCGCAGGGGATGGACATGCCGGGAAGTCCGGCGAGGTTGGTAGAGATGGTGTAGATATCCTCTAAGTACATGGCCACTGGATCACTGCCCTTGGCGCCGAAAGGGAACGCCGGCGATGGGCAGGTGGGGCCCATAATCAGATCCACTTGCTTAAACGCCTCGACAAAGTCCTGACGGATAAGTTGGCGAACCTGCTGGGCTTTGCCGTAGTAGGCCTCATAGTAGCCGGCGGACAGGCAGTAGGTGCCGATAAGAATTCGGCGCTGCACTTCCCCGCCAAACCCCTCCGCTCTGGTTCTGCAATAGAGGTCTTGGAGGTCATGGGGATCCTCACAGCGGTAGCCGTATCTGACCCCGTCAAAACGCGACAGATTGGCCGAGGCCTCTGCCGGGGCTATAACATAGTAGGCGGGCACCGATAGCCCGGTATTCGGCAGACTTATCTCAATCAGCTGGGCACCCAGTTTTTGGTATTCCGATAGGGCCGCCTGCACCGCTTGCTCAGTGCCGGCATCCAGTCCTTCAGAGAAGTACTCTCTAGGCACGCCGATACGCAGTCCCTGCAGGGAGTTGTTGAGCTCTGCGCAGTGATCCGGCACCTCGCGGTTGACCGAGGTGGAATCTTTATCGTCATAACTGGCCATACAGTTGAGCAGTAGGGCGCAGTCCTCGGCGGTGCGCGCCATGGGGCCTCCCTGATCGAGGCTGGATGCGAAGGCGATCATGCCCCAGCGCGATACCCGACCATAGGTGGGTTTGAGGCCGGTTACACCGCACAGAGCCGCGGGTTGACGAATTGAGCCGCCGGTATCGGTGGCTGTGGCACCGGCGGCCAGACGGGCGGCAACCGCCGCCGCCGAGCCCCCTGAGGATCCCCCGGGAACACAGTCTGGCGACCAGGGATTTTTCACCGGGCCGTAAAAACTGGTCTCATTTGAGGAGCCCATGGCGAATTCATCCATATTGCTCTTGCCCAGCATCACTGCACCACAGCGGTTGAAATTCTCTATCACCGTGGCGTTGTAGGGCGGGATAAAGTTATCCAGCATCTTTGAGCCGCAGCTGGTGCGCACGCCCTGGGTGCAGAAGATATCTTTGTGGATCAGGGGTACGCCACAGAGGGCGGGGGCATCACTTTTCGCCAAACGCTGATCAGCAGCACTTGCCGCATCCAGCGCTTCATTTTCAGTGAGGGTGATCAGGGAATTAAACTGTCTGTCCAGCCTCTTGGCGCGCGCCAGTAGATATTCAGTGATTTCAACACTGGAGAAAGCGCGATCCTGAAGCCCTTTTGCGATCTCGGCAATAGTTAGATTGTGCATTTAATACTCGGAATCATCGAAATTGCCAGGGGTTAATCCAGTACTCTGGGAACCAGAAATAGGCCATCTTCAGTGTTGGGTGCAACAGCTTGCAGCGCGTCGCGCTGATTGGTCTCGCTCACCCGGTCTTGTCTCAAGTGCTGGGACAGTTGCTCGGTATCAGTGGTCAGTCCACTGGTATCGGCCGCCTGCAACTGGTTTACCAGTTGCAACACACTCTCCAAGCCCTCGGATACCTGATTGATCTGATTGTCACTGACGGCGATGCGCGCCAGTTGGGCTAGGTTTTTGACCGCCTGCTTATCGATACTCATAGGGTTTGTTTTAACTCGCGCATTTTTACATTTTGAGACTACTGCTTCGGTTGCATGAGAATGGTACATCATCTCAGCCGTTTAGTTTAGTGATTGTATCGATAACAGGCGATAAAACCCCCATTGATAGGACCCGATACCAGGTTGGCAACCTCGAGCCATTTAATTTTGATTACAGTGGTATTGCAGGTTGATTTAAATGATGCTTTTTGCGCTTGCCTTAAGGCCAGCGAACTGATAGTTTCTATCAATTAATTGCTTGATTAGGCGAGCATATCGCCAACGGAATATTAAAATGTTACTGAAAAGAATTTTAGGCCTGTTTTCACGGGACCTGTCCATCGATCTGGGAACCGCCAATACGCTTATTTACATACCCGATCAGGGCATTGTATTGAATGAGCCCTCGGTGGTGGCTATTCGCCAGCAGTACGGCGAGAAAAAGGTTGAAGCTGTGGGTGCTGATGCCAAGCGTATGCTGGGCAGAACTCCCGGTAACATCACTGCTATTCGTCCCCTTAAAGATGGTGTGATTGCGGATTTCCAGGTCACTGAGAAAATGCTTCAGTACTTTATCAAGAAAGTGCACTCGGAAAGTTTTGTGCCACCCAGTCCGCGCGTCTTGGTTTGTGTTCCCTGTGCGGCCACTGAGGTCGAGAAGCGTGCGATCAAGGAATCGGCTTTTAGCGCCGGTGCCCGTGAAGTGTTTTTGATCGAGGAGCCGATGGCGGCGGCACTGGGTGCCGGACTGCCGGTGGAGGATGCAGTGGGCTCTATGGTGGTTGATATAGGTGGCGGTACCACCGAAATTGCCATACTGTCCCTCAACGGCGTGGTATTTTCGGACTCAGTGCGGATTGGCGGAGATCGGTTCGATGAGGCGATCTGCAGTTATGTGCGCCGCAAGTACGGCAGTGTTATTGGCGACAGTACGGCTGAGCGAATCAAGATGGAAATTGGCACCGCCTATCTCTCGGATGAGATTCGGGAGATTGAAGTCAGGGGGCGCAATTTGGCCGAGGGTGTCCCCAAGAGCTTTGTGCTTAGCAGTGATGAAATACTGCAGGCACTTCAGGAGCCACTGTCTGGCATTGTCCAGGCGGTCAAGCGCGTCCTCGAACAGTCGCCGCCAGAGCTGGCATCGGATATTGCCGAGACCGGTATCGTCTTAACCGGCGGCGGCTCACTGCTCAAAGATCTAGACCGATTGCTGTCGGTGGAGACCGGTCTGCCAGTAATTCTCGCTGAGGAGCCGCTTACCTGTGTTGCCAGAGGCGGAGGTGAGGCCCTTGAGATGATGAGCGGCAAGGGCTCCAGTACTCTGATGCACTAGCAATCCCTGCCGTTTAAATCGTCACTTCCTGCTAAATTTTCTGGAGCGAATTTATTAAAAATTTTTTTAACAATTCGTTTTCCACTGCGCGCAAGATTTTTTTTGCCCTGCTGTTTGGCGTCCTGTTGATAACCCTCGATAGTTACACCGATTGGTTTGAATCCTCCCGTGGACAGCTGACAAAAATGGCTTACCACCTGCAGGTGATGGCCAACTTCCCCAATCGTGTTAAGCAGTGGGTGGAATTGAAAACGACCTCTCGCGAGGAATTGGAGCAGCGTGCAAACAACCTGGAGAAAGAGCGGCTGATACTGCTGGGTAAACTCCAGCGAAGTGCCGATTTAGCGGCTGAAAATCTGCGCTTGCGGCAACTTTTGAATGCCTCGGAACTGTTGATGGACAGCGTCTTGGTGACTGAAGTTATCGGTGTGTCACCCGACCCGCAGAATCATCGTATCTCCATTGATAGGGGTGCAGAGGATGGGGTGTATGTGGGGCAGCCAGTGCTCGATGCCACCGGTTTGATGGGACAGGTGGTTGAGGTTTACAGTAACTATAGCCAAGTACTACTAATTACTGATTTCAATCACGCACTACCGGTGCAGGTGGTGCGCAATGGTCTGCGCTCGATCGTTGAGGGGGTATCAGATTTCAATCAGATGGAACTCGGCTTTGTGTCGCCAACGGTGGATATTGTTATCGGTGATCAACTGGTCAGCTCCGGGCTGGGTGGGCGATACCCAGTGGGTTATCCAGTGGGAACTGTCACTGAAATAGACTACCAATCCGGTGAAAAATTTATGCAGGTCAAGGTCCAGCCATCAGCACAGCTAGACCGCAGCAGACATCTGCTGTTGGTTTTTACCCTGCAAAACGGTGTGTTTAATGGGCAAAACTAGTAGCTTGAAGGCGCTATTGATTATTTTATTATTGGCGACCATTTTGCAGCTGGTGCCGTTGGACGGCAGATGGTTGCTGTGGAGGCCAAACTTGTTACTGCTGGTGATGATTACTTGGATGCTGTATTTTTCCGACCAATATGGCATTGAGTTTTCAGTAATCTTGGGAGTTTTTGCCGATTTTATCTTCGGTACTACCCTGGGGTTCTATGTTCTAATTTTTACCCTCTGTGGTGCTCTGGTAGCGCTGTTGCGCAGGACTGTCGCCTACCTTGAGCCAATTCATCAGGCGGTGTTAGTCTGCTTGCTGGTTTCAACCTCCGAGCTGTTTAAGGCCTGGTCTAATATAGTTGTTGATAAACCGGTATTTTGGCAGCACCTCCCCTCTGTAGTGCTGCTGTCTGTGCTCATTTGGCTGCCATTGGATAAGCTGGTCAAGACCATCCACCGCTGGCAGCACCAATAACATCGACTCCAGAAGGGATAGTATCTTTCGGTGAAATACGACTTAATTCTCGCCTCAGCATCACCTCGGCGCGCCGAACTATTGAAGCAGATAGGCGTGCATTTCAGAGTGGTGCACTCAAATATAGATGAGAAACAACAGCCCGGGGAATCTGCAGTTGACTACGTGACCAGAATGGCGGTGGAAAAAGCGCGCAAAGTGGCGGCTAGTCATCCTGAGGGTGTGCCGATATTGGGAGCTGATACCACGGTGGTGCTCGGCTCAGATATCTTCGGCAAGCCAAGGGGCTACAACGATGCCCGAACCATGTTGCAGGCACTATCTGGCAACAGCCATCAGGTGTTGACCGCAGTAGCGGTCGATGATGGCGAGACAAGCTCGGCATTAGTTTCCAAAACAGAGGTAACCTTTCGCCATATTCGTGAACATGAATATCTCAGCTATTGGCAAAGTGGAGAGCCTGTGGACAAAGCTGGGGCCTATGCTATCCAGGGATATGGGGCAGTATTCGTGGAAAATCTCAGGGGCAGCTACAGTGGGGTGGTTGGCTTGCCTATCGCCCAGACATACAGGTTGCTTGAACAATTTAACGTGCCCATCTGGTCGCATCCCAAGTAAGTACTGCCTCGCCCACAAAACTTTACTGTCAGTAATTGGTCAGTGGCCTGCCTGAAAAGGCAGATTGCAAACAATCGTTTCAGTCTGACGAAATTTTTAAAGATTCAGACAGATGCTTCGATTCACAGAGGTCTGCAGGTCCGCACAGTGGTTAAATTGTGAGATACTACGGATGGTATTGGTCTCGGTTTAAAAAGCATGGTTTACAGCGCATTTAAAATGACAAAAATCCTGATCCGCGGGCTGAGTGCTGTTGTGGTTCTGGCGGTTGTAGCTGCCATTATGCTTATTCTGATTGGCCGTCAAACCATCGGTGAATTAGATCAATATAGATCGGATATTCAATTATTTATCGCCTCTAATATTGGTGTGGGGGTGGAACTGGGAGAGCTCAGGGGTAAGTGGCCCGGGCTTGTTCCCATTGTCGATATTGCCAGTCTGGCAATTGGCGATCCGAAAAAAAGTTCGGTAATCAGTCTCAGTGAGGGGCGAGCTAATCTCGATCTGTTTAAAAGTATCAGATACGCAACGCCAATATGGCGTGAGTTGGCAATCGAACAGCTAGCAGTGAGTTTCACTGAGGACGCTGATGGACGCTGGAGTCTGCAGGGATTTAGCAGTCAGACCGGTACAGATTTAGCGGTTATTACCCAACCATTCCTATTCAGCCGTCTTATTCAAATCCAGTCGCTGTCAATCAATCTGCACTTCTTTTCCGGCAAGACAGCGGAGATCCTCGGCGAGGATATGCTGATACAAAATGAGCCAGATTTCCACCGCGCTGAGCTTTCCCTGAGATTCTCCGAGGATGATCTACCCGCCTACTTCATAATCGAGGGTCAGGGCGATCCCAATGATGTCGATAACTTTTTCGCCGATGGTTATCTGCGGTTTGAGCAACTGAATGTGTCCAAACCTTTAGAGGGCCTGACAAAGTCCCTGCTACCAGAGGTATTTGCCAATCTCTCCGAGTCTGATATTGAGGTTGGAGGTGAGGTTTGGGTGGATATTCATTCCGGTGGGACTGTGGATTTTGAAGGTCACTTATCGGCTTCTTATCTTCCCATGAACTGGTTGGCGGATGTGCCGCCTATTGAGGATTTTAAGTCCAAAATTACCGGTTGGTTCAGGCCGGGGTTGAATTGGGGTGTGCAGACAGAAGCCCTCAGTTTTAATTGGGCAGATATACAGATTGAGCCGCTGGATATGCTAATCACTCAGTCATTGGGCGCCAGCTGGGAGATCTTCGATATCGCTGTAAATCAACTCGACCTTGAGCTGCTAAGTCAGTTGTTGCTGGAGACCCGTCTGTCGTCATCACAGATAACTGAATTGTTTGATAAAACCCGTATCAGGGGCACTGTCACCGGCCTCAATCTGGGCAGATCTGACCAAGGGTACTATATGTCCGGCGATTTACAGGGATTTCATATGCTGGCTCACAGGGGTTTCCCCGGTTACAGCGGCATTGATGGTTACTTTGAGATTTATCGGGATAGTGGATTGTTTTATGTTGCTGATCGGGATGGCTTTCAGATGTCACTGCCCAAAGTCTATCTCGAGGATTTGCAAGTTGAGCGTGCCGAGGGAACGGTTTTTTTTGCTAGGGATGCCAACGCTCTCGTGGTGCGCAGCGATCTAATGAGCGTGCAAATGGCGGCTGGCAGCAGTCAAGTGATGTTCTCAGTTGAACAACCCCTGCCTCGCCTCGGGCAGATTCCCGAGTTTACTCTGGCAATAGGTGGCCGCGATCTAGATATGCGCTATGGTTCGTCACTACTGCCCTACAGATTGCCCGAGAATCTTTCCCAATGGCTGAAATCCTCTGTCAAAGGCGGTAATTTAAGAGAGTTTGGTCTGTTGTTTCGTCAGGGGCCGCCAAAGAATAATGCTGTCTCTAGAACTACTCAGCTTATGTTCAATGCCGAGCAGGCGGAAATTAAATACCATCCCCAGTGGCCATCCCTTACCGAAGTGGATTCAATGGTGTTAGTAGATGATAGGATTGTGGATGCTGAGCTCGTCTCTGCAAAATCGGGAGAGGTCGCAGTGACCCGTGCCACTGCCGACTACGGCTTATCCCATCCTCAACAACCGATTCTGACAATTGATGCATCCCTGTCATCGGATGTTGCAGCGGCAATCGAGTTGCTGGCCGCATCGCCAGTGCGGGCTAACTTGGGTTCTACAGCCCAATGGCAGTATCGGGGTCGCAGCAACACCCAACTGCAACTGGAAATACCCCTGACTAAACCCTCAGCGGGTAAATCCAATGCCGGAAACTATCGAATCACCTCAGTTATTGAGGATGCAAATATCAGTATTAGTGGCGCCCCAATTGATATAACCGATCTGTCCGGTACCATTAGTTACTCATCTGAGCGGGGTCTGTATGCCGATAATCTGTTGGGTAACCTGTGGCAACAGCCGCTGAGTGCCAAGCTATACAGGCAGGATAGCCAGCAGAGAGTTGCTATTGATACCCAGATTGAGCCTGTTAACTTGAGCAAATTTGTCAATTTCCCCTGGACTGAGGTTGTCGATGGCACTATCGCAGTTGAAGGTCTGTTGACTGTGGATTTGCAGAATCGCAATCAGCCCACAACGCTGCAACTTAACAGTTTAATGCAGGGTGTAACGCTTGATTTACCCGAGTCTCTGGCCAAATCAGCTGACCAACAGCGACCTCTGGAAATGACGCTATCTTTCGCGCCTTCACTATCTCGCCTACAGGGTAAATTGGGAGACCTGCTGTCGGCGGATCTGCACTTTGAGAAAACTTCACTGAGAAGGGGGCTGATCAACTACGATCGCTCCCAGGTAGTGCCGGAGGATGGGCAGCTGCTAGTAGCGGCTCATTTGCCCGCTCCCAGTTTTACCGACTGGGCACCAGTCATCGCGTTATTTGAGTCTGTAGAGCAAACTGGTGAGAAAAGTTGGCGCACGCTATTCGACTTTCAATTCGACTATTTGCAGTTGGCTAGCTTTGAAATTCAAGATATCAGTGCCACAGTGAGTCCTGAGGATATTGGATTTAAGGCTATTTTTTCAAGTGATTTGGCGGACGGTCAGATTGTCTTACCCCGGGATAACCAGCAGGCTATGGCGATAGATCTAACTAGACTTGAACTCCCTGAGATAAATCTAGAGTCCCCATCCCAACAGTCACTTGATCCCAGGCAATTTATACCTATGGATTTCTCTGCGGACCAGATTATTCACAATGGTAACAGTCTGGGATCACTGGCTTTTGAACTGCGACCCGAGACCTCGGGAGCTCTATTTAGCGCTATCTCTGGAAATTTTCTGGGAATAAAACCCGGATCTTTTGTCTCGCAGGCGCCGACGGAATTTTTTTGGGGTTATGACGGAGAATCTTATTTAAGCAGGCTGACAGGTCCGGCTGCGGTGGACAATATCGGTGATCTGATGGAGGGCTTGGGCATCCCCCTGGTGTTGGACAGTGAATCGGGCAGGCTGGCAGTGGACCTTTTATGGCGCGGCATGCCTTGGGATGTTCAAGCGGAGACCCTTAGAGGAAGTTTTGAGATCAGCTTGACCGATGGCAGTTTCTACAGGACTTCGGGGCGCGCAGAGGCAACCCTAAAGCTGGTTAGCCTGTTGAATTTTGCCAACTGGCTGCGGCGACTTAAACTGGATTTCTCTGATGTGGTTGGAAAGAATCTAGCCTATAACGAGCTCCAGGGATCATTTAGCTTTGATCAGGGGATTTTAGCCTTTGATCGTCCTCTCAAGATGGAGATGCCCTCTGGGCGCATGAGCATGGCCGGTGAATTCGGTCTGATTGATGAAACTGTCGACGCACAGCTGGTTGCCACCCTTCCGGTCGGAACCAATCTTCCCTGGCTGGCAGGGTTTGTCGGTGGCTTGCCGGCAGCGGCTGGGGTCTATATCACCAGCAAACTACTGGAAAAACAGGTTGACCGACTCTCTAGCATAAATTATAGCCTGTCTGGCTCCTGGGATGATATTCAGGTATCGGTCAGTGAGATTTTTGCCGCTGAACTCGAAGCGCAATAGGGAGTCCGCTGCTGTTGAACAATTTATCTGTCACTGTTGCCGCTATTCAGACGGGACCGGAAAAAACCTTGGATGCCAATCTGGCTCAGGTGGGTGCGCTGTTGGTAGAGGCGGCTGATCGCGGGGCAAAAATAGTGGTGTTGCCAGAGAACTTTGCCTACTACGGCCATGCCAATTTGCCCCTTATAGGTGCTCGGGAGGCCGATGAAACTGGGCCGGTTCGACAGTTTCTATCTGATCAGACCCGCCGGTTGGGAATATGGATAGTTGGAGGCACTATTCCCATGGTTGAGGATAATACCAAACCCTATGCCCGATCCCTAGTCTACAGTGCCAGTGGCCATTGTGTCGGCCACTACGATAAGATCCATCTGTTCGATGCTGAAGTTGAAACCACGGCGGGTGCTAGCAGTTATGCTGAGTCCAATGACTACAGTAATGGGCAATCGATCAAAACCCTGGATACTGATCATTGCAGATTGGGGCTGACAGTCTGTTATGACCTCAGGTTTGCCGAGCTTTTCCAGCAACTTTCCCAAGATGGCGCCCAGTTGGTCGCTGTGCCAGCGGCCTTTACAGCAGCCACTGGCAGAGATCACTGGGAATTGCTGTTGCGCACCCGCGCCCTAGAAAATCAGTTTTTCGTGGTGGGTGCCAATTTGGTGGACCGCCGACACAAGGCTCGTGGATTGTGGGGTGGCAGCGCGATTGTCGATCCCTGGGGGACAGTTTTGGCAAGTATTTCTGACAAAATTGGCGTGGTGGTGGCGGAAATTGATCTCGAGCACATTGCTAAATTGCGGCAGAAAATGCCAATTCGACAACACCGACGCCTACCACTGCATTGATCGTCAACTGGATGATGATTGCAGCCAGGTCGCTTTATTCAATCAGTTTTTTCAAGTAATTAAATAGCTTGCGGCTTGCTGCCGGTGACTTTTTTAGCCGCAGTTCGCGACCGGCCTGCCGCTGCAGATTGCGCAGCTGCTGTCTGTCAGCCTGGGGATACTGTTGCATGAACGCATCTATCGCAGTATTGCCCCCATCAATAATTTGCTGCCGCCACTGTTCCAGCAGGGCGAAATGTTGTCTGTATCTGCGGGACTGATGATCCAGTCTATCTACGCTGATTTCGATTTGCGCGAGATCAGCGGTGCGCAGCAACTTGCCTATATATTGAATTTGACGCCGTTTGGCATCTGAGCTTTTTAGTCTGCGGGCCTCATAGACTGCTGTTTTAAGCGATTCTTCCAGATCAAGTTTTTGCAGGTGGTTTTCTGGCATAGCCACTAATTGCTGGCCCAGTTGCTGCAATTTCTGGTGATCCCTTTTGAGCTGTGATCGGCTGGGGCCCTCAACTTCGGGCTGATATCGTTGGTCGGACATTAGGTTAAAAACAGGGTTGCCAGGCCGAGGAAGGAGACGAATCCAACAATATCGGTAATGGTAGTCAGGATCACTGTGCCGGCGAGAGCGGGATCTATATGCATTTTTTTTAATAACAGGGGCAGTACAGTGCCGGAGAGAGCTGCTGCCATCAGATTGATCGCCATGGCCAGACCTATTATCAGAGCCATGGTGCCGTCTTTAAACCACAGTGAGACGATACAGCCGGCCACCAGAGCGTAAAGAAGACCATTTAACGCCCCGACGGCAAATTCCTTACTGAGTAACCAACTCATGTTTCCGCGCTCGATCTGGCCCAGTGCCATTCCCCGGATAACCACAGTCAGGGTCTGGCTGCCGGCCACGCCGCCCATGCTGGCGACGATAGGCATCAAAATTGCCAGCGCCACAACCTTGTCCAGGGTATTTTCAAATAGACTGATGGCTGTGGAGGCGAATATCGCGGTTAACAGATTGGCGCCTAGCCACAGCGCTCGTCGCGGTGCAGTTTTGCCAACGGGGGAAAAGGTATCCTCAGTGTCACTCAGACCGGCCATTGCCAGCAGTGAGTGGTCTGCCTCCTCGACAATCACATCGACCACATCGTCAATGGTGATTCGACCAAGCAGACGCTGTTGATCGTCCACCACCGGTGCCGAGATCAGATCATGGCGTTGGAATAACTGAGAAATTTCGGAATCTTTAAGATTTACATGAAAAGCTTGAACCTCAGTGTCCATCACTTCGCGCACTGTGGTGGTCGGTGGCGAAGTCAGCAACTTGCTCAGGGCTAGATTGCCGAGAAATGTATCGTTGCGGTTTACCACAAACAGATTGTCGGTAATCTCTGGAATTGCTTCAAAACGTCGCAGGTAGCGCAGCACCACATCCACACTGATATCGGGACGGACTGTGATTACCTCGGTGTCCATCAGTCCACCAGCGGTGTCCTCATCATAGGTGAGTACCGACTCCACACGGCGACGATCCTGTACAGACATAGCCTGAAGAACCTCTGGAATCACCCGGTCTGGCAGCTGCTGCAGGATATCAACAATATCATCCACATTGAGACCCTCGGTGAGCGATGCCACCTCGGCACTGTCCATCTCGCTCAGAAACTCTGACTGAATCTCATCGGACAATTCCTGCAGGACTTCACCCGAGATTTCCGGATCCACCAATTCCCAGAGTACATGCCGATACCGCGGAGGTGCAGTTTCAAGTTGATGCGCAATATCGGGGGGCGAGAGATTGTTGAGGGAGTGCCTCACTTGGTTGAGGGTAACCGAGTCGATGGCGCCGCCCAACCTCTCCAGCAGATTGTTATGGTCTCTTGGTTTGCTCATGTTGCGTTACAGCTCAAAACCTGATTCAGCAAGGGCTAGTTTAACCTGCTATGGCTTTAACCAACAGAGGTCACTGCAATCAATAAGATTTTTATATATCTTAGGATCCCTCGCCAAAGCGGTCAGCCAGCAGCTGAGTCATCGCATTGCAGGCATCCTGTTCATCGGGGCCGTCAAACTCAAAAATTAGCTTAGTGCCCTGATTGGCTGCCAATAGCAGCAGGGGCATTATACTTTTGACATCAATTGTCGGCTGTTCTCGACCAGCCCTTATCTGACATGCATAGCGCCCAGCCATGGCGGCCAATTTGGTTGCGGCTCTGGCATGTAACCCGAGCTTATTGACAATGGTCAGCTCACATCTAATCACAGCAATATCCGCATCTGGCTCAGGATGACAGCTCTTTGTGCATTATCTGCACAGTTTGATGTTGTTTGGAAAAATGCTCGTGTAAGCGATTGGCGATGTACACCGAGCGATGCTGTCCCCCAGTACAACCAATGGCAATGGTCAGATAACTGCGATTGTTAGATTGAAACTTGGGAATCCAGCGAGTCAGATAGCCGATAATGTCTGCCAACATAGAGGCAACATCCACCTGAGCCTCCAAAAACTGGATTACCCCGGGATCATTTCCGGTCTGCGTTCGCAATTCCGCTTTCCAGTAGGGATTGGGCAGGCAGCGCACATCAAATACAAAATCTGCATCATTGGGCATACCTCGTTTGAAGCCAAAACTTTGAAACAGTATGGACATTGTCTCAGGGGTATTTGGCACCACAGTGTTTTTGATCAAATCCCGCAACTGGTGCAGAGACAGCCCAGAGCTATCAATGACTCGGTCGGCAATATCGGCGATTGGGGCCAGAAGTTTTTTCTCTTCAGCAATCGCCTCTTTAAGGCCTACAGTATCATTGCTGAGAGGATGTTTACGCCTGGTTTCACTGTAGCGGCGCAGCAGATCGGAAGAGCGCGCCTGCAAAAACAGAACATCGACCCCAACACCTGCGCGCTCAATTTGTTCAAGGGTTTTGGGAATCCCACTCAGGTCGCCCATCAGATTGCGAGCGTCTATACCCACAGCCAACTGGCGCTCTCGATTGTCGCTATCAATTTTTAGCTGGTTAACCAATTCTGGCAGCAAGCTAGAGGGCATATTGTCGATACAGGTAAAACCCACATCCTCGAGGATATTTAGTGCCGAGGTCTTGCCTGAACCAGAGCGCCCACTGATGACCACTAACCGCATAGTTTTTCCCTCTGCTCCAGACTTACTATCCTTTCAAACAGTTCTTGATTGGTGTTACATTCTCTGAGTATCTGGCGTGAACTAGCGCTCTGCATAACTTGAGCAATGCCAGCCAGCGTGGTTAGGTGTTCATCGTTTTGCTCCTCGGGTACCACCAGAGCAAATACCATATCCACAGGTTGATCATCCACGGCATCAAAATCTACGGGAGAGGCCAACTTCGTCAGGCAGCCATGAATTTTCTTGACTGCGGCGGAGCGACAGTGGGGTATGGCAACACCATTTCCTAAGCCAGTGCTGCCCAGTCGCTCGCGGACTAGGAAATTGTTGAAAAGTACTTCCGATTGCTCCTGATCAGTAACCAACTCCCGGGCTAGCAGTTGGGAAATATTTTCTAGCACGCGTTTTTTGCTGTTGCCAGGTAGTTGATTGACAGTCAGTGCCGGGGTGAGAACATCAGCAATCTTCATAAGTCGCTAGTGGTCCCTGTGTTTTTCTTTGTACTTGATCAGCTGTCGGTCTAATTTGTCGCTGAGAGAGTCGATGGCCGCATACAGATCTTCATGTTCGGCATTGGCGAACAGCTCAGCGCCTGAAACATGGACCGTGGCCTCGGCTTTTTGAACCAGTTTGTCGACACTAAGAATAACGGCAACACTGTTTATATGCTGATAGTGGCGTTCTAACTTGGAGAGCTTAGCTGTCACATAATCTCGGATTGGGTCGGTGATATCTAGGTGATGTCCGCCGATAGTCATTTGCATTCTAGTACTCCTTCACGGTTGGCTGCTAAACCTCTTGCGCTGACTCGAGGAGGGGATATTGATACTCTCTCGATACTTTGCCACGGTGCGCCGGGCCACTTGAATACCCTGCTCAGCAAGCAATGCGGCAAGCTTGTTGTCACTCAGAGGTTTGGATGGTTGCTCTGCTGAGATCATTTCCTTCAGCATAGCGCAAACTGCTGTGGAAGAACATTCTCCTCCCGCTGTAGTGCCCACATGACTAGAAAAAAAGTATTTCAGCTCAAAAATTCCCTGTGGGGTTGCCATATATTTTTTGGTGGTCACCCGAGATACGGTAGATTCGTGCAAATCGAGCTGTTGGGCAATATCGGACAATACCATGGGCCTCATGGCCACAGGGCCGTGATTCAGGAAACCCTGCTGCATCTCGACGATAGCGGTGGCCACTCGCATAAGACTGTCATTGCGGCTCTCGAGGCTGCGCAGAAACCAGCGTGCCTCCACCAGATTATTTTTTAAGTATTGATTTTCAGTACTGTCATCAGAGCGCTTGATCAAACTGGCATAGGACTGATTGATTTTCAATCGCGGCAGGTTGTCGTTATTCAGGCGCACCTGCCAGGTACCCGACAACTTCTCAACATGTACATCGGGCACTATATACTCCGCATTATTAGAGCACAGGTGCTCTCCGGGCTGAGGATTTAAGCTTTTAATAAGGTTGAGTGCCTGTCGCAGATCATTTGGATCCAACTTGCTTTTTCTCGCCAGTTTGTTGAATTCAACCGATGCGATATCATCGAGGAAATCCCGTACCAGCGCCACCGCTTCTTCGCGGTGGGGTGTGCTGCTGTCGAGTTGGTGCAACTGAATCAGCAGACACTCGCGAAGATCTCGCGCAAAAATCCCGGGGGGGTCAAACTGTTGCAAGCGTTTTAAAACCGCCAGCAGTTCATCCTCCTCAATGGCTTCGGTTTGGCTATGGTTACTGAGATGGGAAGTAATGTCACCAAGATCCTCAGAGATAAAGCCGGCATCACTGATATCATCGATAAATGCCTCGGCTATAGCTCTATCTCGCGCTGAAAAAGGGGTTAAATTTAACTGCCAGATAAGATGGTCTTGCAGGGTCTGAGTGACCTGATAGATCTCTTCAAGATTGACTTCGCCACTTGCCTTAGACGACGAGGTGGAGGTGGATGAAATAGTATTCCAATCAGATTCCACTGGCATTTTCTCATCCATTCCGGCTTGCCAATGGTCTTCGCTCTCGGTAACTGTCGGCTCCGAGGCATCTCGCGCTCTATCCTGCACCAGCGGACTGTCGTTATTGAGGTTGATATCCTCAGCGCTGTGGTCTGTGACCGCCTGCTGGGATTCGCTGGTTGCAGCAGAGGCGCTCTCCTCGTCGGTCTCTAACAGGGGATTGTTATAGAGCTGCTCGATAATTTCCTGTTGAAGATCTAAAGTTGACAGTTGCAACAGCCGGATAGCCTGCTGAAGTTGCGGCGTCATGGTGAGTTGCGAACTAAACTTTAGTTGTAGGCCTTGATGCATTGCGTGCCTGTTGTTAAAACCCTGTTATGCAATACTAGTGCCAAATAGGCAATTTAGGCAATACTTGACCGAAGGTTTTAGGGGTATTACATAGTGAATTGCTCACCTAGATAGGTCTGGCGAACTCTCTGGTTGGCCAAGATCGCCGCGGTGTCACCCTCGGCGATTACATAGCCCTCGCCGATAATATAGGCATGATTACAAATATCCAGGGTTTCGCGAACATTGTGGTCAGTGATTAAAACTCCGATACCCTTATTTTGCAGATGCCGAATAATCGCCTTAATATCATTCACCGAGATCGGATCCACCCCTGCAAAGGGTTCATCTAGCAGTATAAACTTTGGGTCAGTGGCCAGAGCGCGGGCAATCTCAACTCGCCGCCGCTCGCCGCCGGACAAGCTCATCCCAATAGATTCAGTCAGATGCTGGATATTAAACTCATTGAGCAGATCATTGAGTTTCTGCTGTTGCCCTTGCCGCGACAGATCTCTGCGGGTCTCAAGAATGGCCAAGATGTTGTCAGCTACGCTGAGCTTTCGAAAGATTGATGGTTCCTGGGGCAAATAACCTAAACCGCATCGCGCGCGGCTGTGCATGGCGAGATTGGAAATATCTTGGTCATCTATATAGATACCCCCGCCATCTTGCCTAACCAACCCTATGGTCATATAGAAACAGGTTGTCTTGCCGGCGCCATTGGGGCCCAGTAGTCCGACAATCTCACCCTGCTTTACCCTAAAAGAAACATCTCTCACTACCGGGCGTTTGCCGTAGCGCTTTGACAAATTTTGTACAGATAGGGTAGTCATCGTGGGTCGCTTCCCTCACTTGAGGGCTTAATTTGTGGAGGTGGAATAACCAGCTGGATACGCTTCTGAGTGCTTTGGTCATCGCCATTGGCCTTCCATGTTTCGCGGCGCAAATCGAAGTTGATAGTATCACCTTTAATTAATGTGCCTCGGTGGGAGAGCGAGGCATCGGTTTTTAGATTAATCAGTGCTTCACTTGGCAAATACTCAATGGTCTCCGCCTGGGCTAACAGTATTTCCCCCGATTGGTCTAGCTGCTGATAGCTGGCTGGCGCGCCGATACACAGCACGCGACTGACGGTATTATCAGTGGAGTGAATGCTCACCTGATCGGCTTCGATTACCGCGGAGCCCTGACGAATCAACACATTGCCCAGGTATTTAGTCAGCCCAGTTTTTTCATCTCTCTCGGCGCTGTCTGACTCCACAGTAATCGGCTGATCGACATTGGCTATCACAGTGCCTGCGGCAGTTAGAGCAAATGCTAGTATTAGGCTTCTAAAGAGCTTCATAGACCGCCTTTACGCCAGATTGAATCGCGGTGATTTCACTCACAAAATCAGTCGACAGTGTCTCACCCCTTAGCTGGGCATCGGGACTTTTCAATCTAAAACCCTGTTGCGCGCGAGCGATTCGCTCATCGATTAGGTAGGTAAGTACCTCAGTGTTCAAGTGGGTGAGTCCTTTAGAGCTGCGCCATTGGGCGTTGACATCGCCGCCGAGTTGGAGCGTATCGCCATCTTCAGTGAGCTGCAACTCACCCCGAGCCGCGGTTATATTGAGTAGCTCGGGACTGGCTTCGCCGCTGCTGGATTGAAAGCTTGGATGACTTAACACCAGAAGGGATTCACGATCATAGAAAAAGCCCTTGGAGGCATGAAGCGTAAACGCTTTATTGCCAGCGGTGGAGAATTTATAGCTGGTGATATTTTCCATATAGCTATCAGCGTCGGGAAGCCTCTCGGTTTGGGCAGATGAAGACTTTAAGAATGATTCTGGAGGACTCTCCCAGATCAGAAGGAAACCGCCGATTAAAACGCCCAGTGCGGCGAATAGTAAAAGCTGGCGAATCATTGAAAATCCGCCACAAGGGTTTCAAGCTTGCCCTGCGCTGTGAGGATTAATTCAGCCACCTCCCTGACTGCCCCATCCCCGCCGTTGTTCTGGGTTTGCCACAGGGCGCTCTCTGCCACGGCATGATTGCCATTGGCAGGGGTAATTCCCAATCCCACTCGCCGAATCACAGCCAAGTCGGGCAGATCGTCGCCGACAAAGGCAATTTCCTGAAGTGAGATCTCTCGGTTCTCAAGGATTTCACTCAGTGCCGTCCACTTGTCCTCGCGGCCCTGAACAACTGGGGATAGGGAGAGTTCCTCTGCTCTTCGCTGTAAAAGGGCAGATTTGCGTCCAGTGATAATGCCTACCTCAATACCCGCCATTTGTAGCAACTTAATACCCAGACCGTCTTGGATATTAAAGGCTTTCAACTCTTCGCCGCTATTGCCATAGTAGAGTCGGCCATCGGTCAGGACACCGTCCACGTCCAGCAGCAACAGTCGTATTTTCGCAGCGACCTCAAGGACCTCGGGTGGATAATTTGCAGTCATTAGATTACCCCCGCGCGCAGCAGATCATGCATATGTAACACCCCTATGGGACGCTGTTTCTGATCCTCGACAATAAGCGCGGTAATCCGTGAATTCTCCATCACCGACAGCGCTTCAGCAGCCAGTATCTCATGGCTGATAGTCTTTGGATTGGTGGACATGACATCGCTGATAGTAGCGGCATTGAGATCAGTCTGCCCGTCGATAACCCGACGCAGATCACCATCGGTAAATACGCCCAGCAGTGCGCCACTGGCGTCGACCACGGTGGTCATTCCAAAACCCTTTTCGGTCATCTCCAATAGGGCATTTTGCAGCGGCATATCGGGGGGTACTCGGGGTACCTGATGATCGCGGTGCATAATATCACTGACCCGCAGCAGCAGCTTGCGTCCCAGTGCACCGCCGGGGTGGGAAAAGGCGAAATCTTCCGCGCTGAAACCCCGGGCTTCCAGCAGTGCTATTGCCAGGGCATCCCCCATAACCAGGGTCACCGTAGTGCTAGTGGTGGGTGCCAGATTGAGAGGGCATGCCTCGTTAACGACACTGACATCCAGGTTGGAGTGCGCGGCTTCGGCAAGTGCTGACTTGGGATTGCCGGTCATGCTAATTAGGGGAATCCCCAAGCGTTTTATCAGGGGCAACAGGGTGATAACTTCCGCGGTGCTGCCAGAATTGGAAATGGCGATCACCACGTCCTCTCTGGTGATCATACCCATATCCCCGTGGCTGGCTTCGCCGGGGTGCACAAAGAATGCCGGAGTTCCCGTGCTGGCGAGGGTAGCGGCAATTTTATTGCCTATATGTCCAGACTTGCCCATGCCGGTCACCACAACGCGCCCCGTACAGGCCAGTATCACCTCACAGGCGTGCACAAAGTCGGCGTTGATTCTCTGAGCCAGCTCACCCACTGCTTGGAGCTCCATATCCACGGTGCGCAGTGCAGATTGAATTAGGTCTTTACTCAGCATAAATCTGTAGATCTTTTTCCAATTTGAGCCATTATAGGGCAAAAACGCTGTGCAATGTCTAGGCTTGAACCGCGAAGACCGTAAGCCACAGAATGTAGTAATACAGACAGTAGCTAGAGAGTAGGATTAGCCCGGCGTACTTGGATAGCATCCCCTTGAGATTATTTTTGCCCAGAGCCACAGACAACAGGATTACCAGAATAACAGTCACTGCGGCCATCGCCAGGTAATCTCTAGAGAAAACTTGATCTCCAAGGTCGATAGGTGCAATGGCGCCGGCAATTCCCATAACTAAAAGCAGGTTAAATAGATTGGAGCCAATAATATTGCCCAGTGCTATATCGTGATGACCGCGCACTGCACTCAGGATTGAAGCTGCAAGCTCGGGTAGACTAGTGCCCACGGCGAGAATCGTCAGACCAATAACCAGTTGACTAATACCCAGAGAAGAGGCGATAGCGATGGCCCCCCACACAGTGACCTCCGCACTGATCAACAACACGGCCAGGCCAATCACAAACCAAATGAGTGCTGTGCGCATTGGATAGCTGGCAACCTGCTCAGTGCTATCGAGACTGGGTTGAGACTGTTTGTATTTTACCCCTAGCCAGAGTAGTGGTACCGCCACAGCAATCAGTGTAATACCTTCAAGACGCGAGAGATCGCCATTGAAAAGAAACAGACCTGCCAGCGCGGTAACAAAAAGTAGTGCAACACTCTCTTGGGACAATAGCTGCCGGTAGACAGGGATTGGTGCAATTAGCAGCGTTATACCCAGCACTAGACCCATATTGGCCAAATTTGAACCCAGCGCATTCCCCACTGCCAACTCGCCAGAACCCTGAAGCGCGGCATCAATAGAGACGATAATCTCTGGTGCCGATGTACCCACTGAAACAATCGTCAATCCGATCACTATGGGGGAGATGCCCACTGTGCGGGCAAAACTGGCACTGCCGGCAACAAATTTATCGGCACCCCATACCAGGCCAACTATGCCTAGCAACAGTGCTGTCAGTGGGAGAAGTGCCGACGCCATAAAGCCTCTAGAAAGAATTTTGTTTTATTTATTCAATGGGAGTGGAATGGTATAGTGCCCGCTGATCAAAGTCAGCACTATTTGGGTAAATAATCGACAATTATTGGAAGCTAAAACAATGGAACTAGCCAAAACACTTCGTCATCAATCTCTGCGCTATTGCGCGGCAGTTCTTCTCAGCCTGCTGTTTAGCAGTGGCATTGCCAGTGCCGATGATCCATTGGCTGTGGATCCCTATCAAAAGGTTGAGTATATAACCGCTGATCTCCTGAAGATTATAAGCAGCCATCAGCCCGGGTATCCGGATAATCAACAGGCATATTTTAATGCGCTCTCGACGCTGCTCGGCAGCGCTGTGGACTTTAAGTTTATCGCCAGATCCGTTATGGGATCCCACAGCCGAGCTGCAACCCCAGAGCAACGGGTGCTGTTTATGGAAAAATTTCGCCGCGGTCTAGTGGAGACCTACGGCCGCGGTCTAATAAATTATGGCAATGAGCAAATTGTCCTGGTGGGTCGCCAGCCGTTGACAGCAGATCAAAAGCGATTAACGGTCAAACAGGAGATACGCAGTGGTGATGATGTGTTTCCACTTCAATACTCCATGGCGCGCAAAAAAACGGGTGAGTGGATGATTATCAATGTCACCATTAACGGTATCAATTTGGGCAAGACATTTCGCAGTCAGTTCGCCCAATCCGCACAGCGAGCCGCTGGCGATATTGATGCAGTCATTGACGGATGGTCATCCCAGGCAAACTAGGTTTTAAAAGGTGATTACAAATGAGTCCAGATGAAGTTACGCAATTACTTCAGCAGAAACTGGTCGACTGCCAGATCACAGTACAGACTGAGGGCAGCCACTTCAATATCCAGGCAATTGGCGATATTTTTGAAGGCAAGCGGCCAGTTCAGCGGCAGCAGCTGATCTATGCTGCGCTGAGAGAACAAATTGCCTCGGGCGCCATACACGCGGTCAATATGAAGACTTACACTCAGCGGGAATGGCAACAGCAACCCTAAGTGGTGGTTAAAATCCAGCACTGTTTATTTTGCCGCTCTTGGGATGCAATCGGCATGTAACGGGAAAATCGATGGAAAAATTAATTATTCAAGGCGGAGTCAAACTCTGTGGCGATATAGGGGTGTCGGGTTCCAAGAACGCGGCACTGCCGATACTTTTTTCCACACTGCTGACCGATCAGCCGGTCAGTGTGGCCAATCTGCCCCATCTTCACGATATCACCACCACCATTGAGTTGCTCGCCACCCTCGGAGTAAAGGTCAGTATCGATGAACAGATGCATCTCACCGTAGATGCGGCAAATCTGAGTGCATTGACCGCACCCTATGAATTGGTGAAAACCATGCGTGCCTCAATTTTAGTATTGGGTCCAATGTTAGCCAAATACCGAGAGGCTAATGTCTCCTTCCCCGGTGGCTGTGCCATCGGTACCCGGCCAGTGGATCTTCACCTAAAGGGCATGGAGCAGCTGGGTGCCGAAATCGAAGTGGATCAGGGCTATATCAGAGCGCGCGCTCCCGCCGGTTTGAAGGGTGCCTATATCGCAATGGAAATGGTATCAGTCGGCGCCACTGAGAATTTGATGATGGCCGCTGCACTGGCAGAGGGGACAACTGTTATTGAAAATGCCGCCCGTGAGCCCGAGATTGTCGATCTGGCCAACTGTATGAATGCCTGGGGGGCAAGTATCTCAGGCGCTGGCACCGACACAGTGGTCATTCAGGGTGTAGAGAAAATGTGCGGTGGCCACTACAGTGTGATGCCAGATCGCATAGAAACTGGCACCTATCTTGCCGCCGCTGCGGCCACCGGTGGTCAGATAAAGGTCAAAAAAACTGATCCTGAGGCCATGCAAGCGGTTTTGGAAACATTGCGTCAGGCAGGGGCAACCATCACCTGTGGTGAGGACTGGATTGAACTGGATATGCAGGGTAAGCGACCCCTGGCAATCGATCTGGAGACTGCCCCCTACCCTGGGTTTCCCACCGATATGCAAGCCCAGTTAACCGCTGTGAATGCAGTCAGTCAGGGTTCTGGTAGAATAACTGAAACCATCTTTGAAAACCGGCTGATGCAGGTGCAAGAGCTCAATCGCATGGGTGCCAATATTGTGGTTCAGGGAAACACAGCACTGGTAACTGGAGTCGATAAGCTGCGCGGTGCGCCGGTGATGGCCTCTGATTTGCGCGCCTCGGCGGCGCTGGTGATTGCCGGCCTAGTGGCTTCAGGGGAGACTGTAGTCGATCGAATCTACCATATAGATCGCGGCTATGAATGTATTGAGGAGAAATTGCAACAGTTGGGCGCCAATATCCGGCGAGTCCCAAATTAGCTGAGCTATCGACAGGGCCACAGCCTATGACACAGATTACCATGGCGCTGACCAAAGGGCGGATTCTCAAAGAGACCCTACCTCTGCTCAAGCGCATTAATATTGAGCCTCTCGAGGATATCTTCAGCAGTCGCAAGTTAGTGTTTGCAACGACTCGCGAAAACCTGAGATTGCTGATCCTGCGTGGATCCGATGTGCCCACCTACGTGCAATTTGGCGCCGCTGATCTGGGTGTAGCCGGCAAGGATGGACTGCTGGAACATCGGGGCGATGGCTATTATGAACCCCTCGATTTAGGTATTGCCCGCTGCAGACTGATGACTGCCGTACCGGTGGGAGCACAGCCGGTGACTGGGCGGGTGCGAGTGGCCACCAAATATGTCAATGTGGCGCGCCAGTACTACGCCCAGCAGGGACGGCAAGTGGACCTGATCAAACTCTACGGTGCGATGGAGTTGGCGCCGCTGATGGATCTGGCCCACGAGATAGTGGATATCGTGGATACCGGCAATACCCTCAAAGCCAACGGGTTGCAGCCCCGCGAACAGATCGCGGAGATAAGCTCGCGCCTGATCGTCAACAGAGCGGCGATGAAAACCAAATTCTCAGCTATTCAGGAGATAGTGGATGCCCTAGCTGATGCGGTTGGTTCTGGATCAAAGTCATGAGCAGACCCCTGATCAACAGGCTGACCACAGCGGACCATGATTTTCTGCCCACCTTGGATCGCCTGACCGCCTGGGCTGGCGTCTCGGACAGCGCAGTCGAAACAGCAGTTACAGAGATTATCCAGCAGGTTCGATCCGATGGTGATCAGGCGCTGCTAAATTACACTGAGCAGTTTGACCGCCGGCGCTGTCGGCAGATGACAGCGCTGAGTCTCGACCGATCGGATCTGATCGCCGCACTGGACAGCATTGATCCTGAGACCAGAGCGGCACTGGAATCAGCGGCCACCAGAATCAGCGACTACCACCAGCATCAGTTACAGCAGTCCTGGCAGTATCAAGAGACCGACGGCACCATGCTCGGCCAGCAGGTAACGCCCTTGGAGCGGGTCGGGCTCTATGTGCCTGGCGGCAAAGCCAGTTACCCCTCGTCGGTGTTGATGAGTGCCGTCCCTGCGCGTATAGCCGGTGTGGATGAAATCATTATGGTGGTGCCGGCTCCCGATGGCGAGTTAAACCCCATTGTCTTGGCCGCTGCCGCAATTGCTGGTGTCGACCGCGTATTCACTGTCGGCGGTGCCCAGGCCATTGCCGCCATGGCCTACGGTACTGAGACAGTTCCCAGGGTAGATAAAATAGTGGGCCCCGGGAATATTTATGTAGCCACCGCCAAGCGAATGGTATTTGGTTCAGTGGGCTTGGATATGGTGGCTGGCCCCAGTGAGATACTGGTGGTCTGTGATGGTAAAACCGATGCAGATTGGATCGCCATGGATCTGTTCTCTCAGGCCGAGCACGATGAAAATGCCCAGGCCCTACTGATCAGTTGGAATTCCGACTACTTAGACGACGTCTACCGCAGCATTGCCAAGCTGCTGCCCGAGATGGAACGCAGAGAGATTATCGCCCAATCTCTGGCCAATCGAGGCGCGTTAATTGAGGTCGCCAATAAAAATGAGGCAATTAGTCTCACCAACCGTATAGCCCCAGAGCACTTAGAGTTATCAGTTGATGATCCACAGTCTTGGCTGTCTGAGATACGCCATGCCGGTGCTATTTTTATGGGCCGCCACACCTCTGAAGCCCTTGGAGATTACTGTGCCGGCCCCAGTCATGTGCTGCCGACATCGGCCACCGCTAGGTTTTCGTCGCCTCTGGGAGTATACGATTTTCAGAAGCGCACCTCGCTGATTCACTGTTCGCAACAGGGAGCATCGACACTGGGTGAGGTGGCATCGGTACTGGGGCGCAGAGAGTCCCTCACTGCCCATGCCCGTTCGGCGGAATACCGCTTGGAAAAATAACTGATTAAGGCCCTGTGCTATGAGCAACTACTGGAGTG
>Ga0213866_10000486_pt1 | contig 31993 bp, 52 predicted proteins | sample PICome_11_FD_160079 | JGI IMG/M metagenome (GOLD analysis project Ga0213866, IMG submission 160079) | Coastal seawater microbial communities near Pivers Island, North Carolina, United States - PICO284 | ecosystem: Environmental > Aquatic > Marine > Coastal | place: USA: North Carolina... | reverse complement strand
AAAAAGCAGCAAAGATTCAGAATAGTTCAAATAATCTGTATCTACAATATACTACAAACTTAATTGGAAGAAATTCCTCAGGCACAGATAGACTTACTCTAACTTCAGGCGGTGATCTAACAGTTGGCGGAACAGTAACAGGAACAAGATTGATTTCTAATGTTGCTAATGGCACTGCTCCATTAACAGTTACTTCATCAACCGTCGTAACAAACTTAAATGCCGATACAGTTGATGGAATTCAGGGAGCATCACTACTCAGATCTGATGCTAATGATACATTCAGTGGAACATTAACATATTCTGGTTCTGGAACTGCTCTGAACTTTACAAGTAGTGGAGAAGTTATTCTTGCCGATCACTCATCAAATTCAACACCAGTTCCATTTGACATTCGCAAGTCAGGATCTACTTTATCCGATGTTTCTGATTATGGTATTCTACATCTGAGTAGACTAAACCACAACAACTCAGCAACTTCTGCTGGAGCATCTCTATACTTCCAGTTAAGAGATAGTGGCGGAACACTTAGAGAATATGCTGGTATTTCTGGACAGAAGACCGAGGCAGGTGCTGCGGGCGGTAGACTCCAGTTCTACAGATATAATAGAACTTCACTTGGTTATTGGGATTCTACTGGTCTTTATGTTGGAACTGATAAGGTATGGCACGCTGGAAATGATGGACCATCAAGCGGATTAGATGCGGATACTCTTGATACTATACAAGCATCAAGTTTCTTAAGATCTGATGCTAGTGACAGTTTCAGTGGAACTATTACTGGCAATAAACTTTATGTTGGAGATTCAGCTTTACTTGCTGGGTCTGATGCCAAGTTCCAAGTTAATGGATTTATGAGAACTGGAACTATTTTTATTCATAGTGGTGGTCTAACTCCAAACAATACAGTAAACACATATCGTTTACAAACTAGAGATGATGGAACTCTTGAATGGGGAACTGGGGATGTTGGAACTGCCAATAAGATCTGGCACGAAGGTAATGACGGTTCAGGAAGTGGTCTTGATGCTGATAAACTTGATAACTTAGATTCAACACAATTCTTAAGATCTGATGCTACCGACACAGTAACTGGTGGAAGTATTCTTCAGTTTGCTTCATCGGCAGGTCTTACCAGAGGATTCCTCCAATGCACTGAAACTAATGATGCTCACTTTATCATTGCTACGAGTGGAGGAGAGGACATCGCATTTAAGGATGGTGGTGTAAGTGGAACCACAAATATGATTATTAGAGGTGATGGAACTCTCGTACAAGGAACCTCTAATACTATTTGGCACGCTGGAAATGATGGACCATCAAGCGGATTAGATGCGGATACTCTTGATACTATACAAGCATCAAGTTTCTTAAGATCTGATGAGAATGATACATCTTCTGGTTACTTAGGTGCTGAAGGATTTGTTGGAATGGGTGGAGGAGCACTTAGATTGGTCTTACCACACGGTGCATCTTATGCGACAACAACATCATCAGTAACTGGAGCAATTAAGGTCACTCTCCCAGTGTCATGGACAAACACCATGCTGAGAATGACAATTAAGATTTATGAATATGCTACTGGAGAGTCTTTTGAAGTTGTATGTGGTGGTTATAATTATGATGGAAATTCTTCATGGATCAATACATTTGCTTATATTATAAGCGATCCTCAGGTCAGCAGAAACTTTAATGTAAGATTTGGTCACGATGGAAGTAAGTGCTGTATTTACATTGGAGAAACAAATTCAACTTGGTCTTATCCTCAAGTAGCGGTCACTGAGTTTGAAGCAGGTTACTCTGGTTATGGCGAAGATACTTGGAATGATAATTGGTCCATTGGATTTGCTACTTCACTAGGAACAATTACTTCCACTCTTTCAAATCGTGAGATTGGAAAATTTGTTGACGGAAATACTGTCTGGCACGCAGGTAATGATGGACCATCAAGCGGATTAGATGCTGACACTCTTGATACTATACAAGCATCAAGTTTCTTAAGATCCGATGTGAATGATAGTGCTTCTGGAACTTATACATTCTCTGGTGGAGGGAATGATGCTTCAAATACTCCAACTTTGAATTTAACTAATGGATATATTTCAGTTTCTCATGATGAAGTATTATTGAAATTTGATCAAGGTCAGAAGATGATTACATCTAATGACGGTCAAGGTAATTTTAATATTCGTGCTGGTCATGATAATGATGCGGTTCATGTAGATTCTGCTAGTGGTACTAGTGGAATGGCCGCTATTACTTTAGATTCTGATGGAACAGATGGTCAAATACATCTTTATGTTGGACCAAGAAGATCAGCAGGATCTACTGCTAATGCCGATTATGGTCTATCTATTGAAAGAGGTACTTCTGGTCTAACATGGAGAACAGGTTCTGCTAATTATGGTGCATCTTTAGCAACTTCATATAAAGTATGGCATGAAGGTAATGATGGATCTGGATCTGGTCTTAATGCCGATAAACTTGATGACTTAGAAGCATCTCAATTCTTAAGATCTGATGCTAATGATACTTTTACTGGTGATTTAGATATTAATGGAACTGTTACAGTTGATTGCGGAAATACAACAACTGGATTAAGTGTTAGAGCAGGTTCTGGAGCGGGTAATACGGGAAGAATAAATCTAGGTTTTGGAAATGGTGGAAATAATCCCAAGATACAACTTGATGATGTTAATAATGACATGTTCTGGGGAATTGGTGCTCATGATAGCCCAAATAATCTTTATATTTGGGGAAGTGCTGGAAGTTCTTTACCATCATTTGAAAATCATGCTGGAGGAATTACTAGTAATATACAATTTGAATTTACTACCAGCGGAAATTTAAATGTATATGGTTCAATAACTGCCGGAAATGGAAATACAGTATGGCACGCTGGTAATGATGGTGGTGGAAGTGGATTAAATGCCGATAAACTTGATGACTTAGAAGCATCTCAATTCTTAAGATCTGATATTGATAATACGTACAGTAAAAATATTAGTTTCACCTCTACTACAACACCAATTACAACTAATAGTATAAAATTCAATAACACTGAGATGTCTACTGATTATTATACTAATCAGACTGGTGTTTTAGCATTTGATGAGAATTTTTATGATGACACAGAATATGGTACTGGCACTTATGATCCAACCACAGTATTTACCGGAAACAATGGAGGCGGTTTATTAATTAAAAATGAAGATGGATGGGGTGCTATATTCACAACACAGAATACTCGTTGGGCATCTGCGGAATGGGCAAATCTAAAGATCGGATCTAATCAAGTATGGCATGAAGGTAATGATGGATCTGGATCTGGTCTTAATGCCGATAAACTTGATGACTTAGAAGCATCTCAATTCTTAAGATCTGATGCTAATGATACTTTTACAGGGACACTTTCCTATCACAGTGATACTCATGCAATATCTTTAAGAAATACATCTTATGATACATATCTTTATCTTGGTGGATGGAGCAACGCCAATAGTAATAATATTTCAAGAATTAGAAATTCTAATGGCAATCTACATATAGATTCTGCTGCAAATGGAAATCTCTATTTAAATCATTACAGTACTGGTACGATATATGCCAGAGGCAATACTGTCTGGCACGCTGGTAATGATGGATCTGGTTCAGGACTTGATGCCGATAGGGTTGATGGATATGAAGCAAGTAGTCTAATAAATGACACTCATACATCGCATTCAGCAGATAATCTTGCTGTTGGTTGGTATACTATTGCTACTAATAGTGGTAATAGAGCAATTGCTCGTTTTGGTCTTCGTGATGTAGCAAGTGGTGATCATCAGTCTTGTGTATTTTATGCCTCACACCATTATGGAAATAATTCTGAAATTACTATTCTTCATAGTGGTAGATACTCTGGAAATCCATTCAGATATATTCGTATTAGAGAAGGTGGCACATATGATGGCGCAATGCTTCAAGTTTATATTGATGATGCTTCAAATTCCGTTACAGCATATCTTCTTGGAGATAACTTCCAGTCTAGTGGATGGGTACTAAAAGATTGGGTTGCTAATGCGACAAATCCAGGTGATGTAAGTAATTTTGGAGCACTTACAAATACTGCTGCTCAAGTTGACATTGATCAAGTTATTGATGGTGGTATGGTTACTACTGGAGAAATTTATGCTGGAGGAAATACAACTCAATATAAAGTTTATCACACCGGAAACCTATCACCATTAACAACATCAACTAACTTTGGTGGAGATGTATCTGGTACTTATAATAATATTGTAGTTGCTGATGATTCTCATAATCACATAATATCAAATGTTGATGGATTACAGACTGCTTTAGACGGTAAATTATCAACAACAGGTAAAGCGGCAGATAGTGAAAAATTAGATGGTATTGACAGTACTGGATTTTTCAAGATTGATTCTGATAATACCTTTACAAAAGAATTAATCAATTCATCATTAAATCAAACTCCAGGAGCTGGAAATGGAGTACTTCAACTTCAACCATCAGTAAATGGAGGTTCTACTGGAATATTCTTCAACAGTAGAGTGAATGCGAATAGTGATGGAGCATATATCTGGTGGTATGATGATAATAATAACTATAGAAAATCTGACAGTAGTGAAAACGGTGCTTTAGTTATTGGTATTCAAAACGACGGGGCAGCAACATCAGAAGACGCAATTGCTATAGAATCGTCTGGTGATATTTTCTTAAATCCTGGAAATGATGGCGGATTTGGTAATGCGGGTGGAGCAACTGGACCAGACTTTGCTGAAGGTAAAGTTTATATTGGTACAGCAGCAACAAAATATGAAGTTTATCACACCGGAAACCTATCACCATTAACAACATCAACTAATTTTGGTGGAGATGTATCTGGTACTTATGATGCGATTGTAGTTGCCAATGACTCACATACTCATGATGGTAGATACTATACAGAATCAGAATCCAATACAAGATACTTAAGAAGAGATGATGGTAATAATGTTGACATAAGAATTGATTCTAGTGATGGACGTGGGTTAAGATTCTGGGATAGCAATGACTATAAAATTTGGATGTCTTCTGCGAATAATGGAACTTGGGGAGGAAGATTAGATTCTACATCAGACTATAACATGTACTTCAGAATGGCTGGTGGTACAAATAGAGGATTCGTATTTAAAAATGGAACATCAAATGTATTCCAAATTGAATCTGGTGGACAGGTAAGAACAGCATCAAACAACATTTATGCGAATGGAAATCTTGTTTGGCACGCTGGTAATGACGGTGATGGTTCAACTCTTGACGCGGATACTGTCGATGGACATAATCTTAACACCATATCATCACCAAATCTGGCATCATCTGCAAATTGGACTGTAGGTACTGGTAATGCTTCTGATACGGGAACTGGAGGAGCATTCGGTGTCAACGGTGATGGAAACTTAAGAGAATGGAATATTGATCCATTTGGTCGTCGTGGACTTATTTGGGTCACTAGAAATAATGACACTACATCAAATGATGATGGAGGATGGAATAAAACTATTACTGGACTTAATGCCAATAAGTCTTATATGTCTGTAGTTTATGTGAAAAGAGCAACCGCATCAACAAATGGATCTTTTTATCATGGTTGTTCTGGATCAACAACATTAAATTTAAATGGAAATGTTAATGGAAATCCATATTTTAGTTCATTTGGAATAGGAACTTTACCTCAAGATGTTTGGTGCGTCTCTATTGGATTTATTAGGGCAAATGGCGATGGAAACACAAGCAATACTGTTGGTGGTTTATATAGATTAGATACTGGAGAAAGAGTAGTCGCTTATACCGACTATAAAATGATTACTAATGGCACATCTCAAATACATAGAACATATCTATATTATTCGACAGATCCAGCTGCTGAATTGCATTGGTGGGGTCCTGGATTCTATGAGATTAACGGTCAAGAACCGTCTCTAGACACTTTAACCGGCAATTCTACAAAATTTTATAACGGAAATATAGTAAAGGTATGGCACGAAGGTAATGATGGACCAGATTCAGGATTAAATGCGGATAATCTTGATGATCATACTTGGACATCTTTTGGTAAGAATCTTCGCGGTACAGAAATCTATGCTGATAATTGGTTCCGTAATTATAACTCAGGTGAAGGTATTTATAATGAAACAACTGCGATGCATTGGTATTCTGATTCAAATACTAGATGGAGATTGTATAGTACACAAACTACAGCAGAAATCTTATTCACGACAAATGGAAATACCGCGAGAGGTTATGTTTATGCAAATAATTCTAATCAAATCGGATTCTTAGATTCTGATGGAAACTGGGCAGTAAAAGTTGTAAGAGATTCTCATGTAGAACTTCTTGATAATAATGAAGTCACTTTCCGGGCGGGTCAAGGTGGAGTTAGTGGCGATTATGGAACTGTTGAGACACAAGGCACTGGTAAAGGTGATTGGGAAGGTTATTCCATCAACGGTCGTTATGTCTTTATGAGTGATGATAATGAAACATGTGGTTGGTATAATGATATTGATAATCGTTGGATTATTCTCTATGAAAGAAATGATTATACCGACTTTTATGATCCAGACGGAACCAGTGTATGGTTTAGAATGGATAATGGTGAAATGTATTCATACATTCACAATAGATTCACTGACAATGATCAAGTAAGACTTGGAAGTGGTGCTGACTTTAGAATGTGGCACAATGGATCACACCATTATTTCCGCAATTACAACCATGGTAGTGGAAATATTTACTGGCAGGGTGAAGATAATGAAGGGACTAATCATGCACTTCTCTACATGTATACTGATGGTTCTAGACCATACTTGAGTCTTTATGAAAATGGAGCAGAAAGACTTAGAACAACTTCTACTGGTGTAACAGTTTACGGAAATCTTAATTCAACATCCGATGAAAGGTATAAGAAAAATATTGAGCGTATTGAGAATGCACTAAATAAAATTGAGCAATTGGAAGGTGTTACTTTTGATTGGGATAATGATGCATTCTCAGAAGGGGATGGTCAAGATGGAGATGCAGTATCAAAACCTGATTTTCATAAGAGATCTACTGGTGTTATCGCACAAAAAGTAGAGTCAGTTCTACCAGAAGCAGTGACTGAAGATCCAGAAACTGGAATGAAGAATGTTGCTTATGGAAATATGATCGGATTATTAATTGAAGGTATTAAGGAAATGAATCAAAAACTAAGTAATATTGAAGAAAGATTAGATAAATTGGAGGAAAAAACATGATAACTGAAAACGATGTAGAATGGTCTTGGTTCATCAGAAAAGTAAATGTTATGAAATCTGATGGTGAATTGAATGATATTATCAAATCAATTTCTTGGACTTTAGAAGCAGAATACATTGATTCCAATAAAGAACATTATGTTCGTGATTATTCTAAAATTACAGAATTATCTCAAGTTACAGATACTTCAAACTTTATTGAATATAATAATCTACAAAAAGATGATTTAATTTCATGGATCATAGCAAACGAAGGTGATGAATTTATTTCTAGACATAAGCAGAAATTAATTAGAAGACTTAATGAGGAAATAGGAAATTCAACAGAAGAAAAATTTTCTAATACAACAACTAGAGTAATTAATTTTGACTGATGACACAACAAAAAATAAGTGAAGTTGCACTTTTTCCAGATGTTTTTTGGAGTACAAACATATTAGACTCAATTAATAATCAAAATTTAATTGATTTTGCTTATGAAACCAAACAAAAAGATGAAGGAATACAAATATCAAATTCTTTAGGATATCATAGTTCTTATCTTGATGTTTCAGATAATGCAGATTATCGTTTTAAAGAACTAATGGATGAAATTATTCCTTTAATTAGAAATATTATCGAAGAAAAAATTTATAAAGATCCTAAGAGTAAATTATTTTCCATCGACTCTTGGATTAATATTAATCCAAAATATTCATATAATAAACAGCATATACATGGAGGAGATGTCATCCTGAGTATAGTTTACTATGCAAAAGTTCCAAAAGATTCAGGTAGTTTTTATTTTAAATGCCCAAGTGCAAGAGCAGATAAACTAAGTTATTTGAGAATAGATAAAGATAATATTTTTTCATCTCATAGAGAACGACTTCCTGATGTTGGGGATATAATAGTTTTTCCTGGTTGGATTGAGCATGGAGTAAATCAAAATATGTCTGATGAAGACAGAATAAGTTATGCATTTAATTGTCGAGTAAAGCATGAATCAGCACAAAAGTAAAATACCATTATTTCCAACAATTTTATATCAATTTAAAATAGAAGAGAATTTAATCAATGAACTTGATAGTTTAATAGAAGAAGATTATCGTTTTTGGAATAACGCAAATCAATATATTTCTATAAGTGATGATGCACAACATTTAAGAGATCATGAAACAATTAAAAAAATTAATGAAAATATTCTAAGTGAAGTGAATAACATACTTGATGATTTAAAATTAATTAGAGATACTCATTTTATTTCTGGAATGTGGCATAATGTCTCATCAGAACCATATAGACATCATCAACATATGCATCCCAATGCTTTTTTAAGCGGGATAATCTATGTCAGAACTCCAGATAAATGTGGGCCAACGGTTTTCAGTGATCCAAGAATCCAAAAATATGTTTTTCATCCAGATTATTCAGAATTCAATATTGAAAATTCTCCAACTTTTACTCAACATCCAAAAAAAGGTTTGGTGGTAGTTTTTCCTGGATGGTTACAACATTGTGTGGATAATGGTTCAATGAATTCAAGAGAAAAAAGAATTACTACAGCGTTTAATATAAATCTTCATGGAAATTCTACATTAAAAACAGCACAATTATCTTATTAATATGGAAAAAGTTTCTCCTGATTTTTTTGTACTGGGTACTATGAAAAGCGGTACAACATGGTTAATGGAATGTTTAAACTATCACCCAGAAATTACATGCTTTAATGAAATAATGATTTTATCTTTACTTAGAGATGGTATTGGTAAATTGCTCAATAACGTAAATAAGCAAATTATAGATGGCGCGACAACAACCTTTAATGAATTTGTTTACCCAGTCCCAGAATTTATACACCAAGATGTTAATGATATTATTTCTGTTGTTTGGAAAAATTTAATTAATAAAACTGAAAAAAATTCTAAATTTTTTGGAGAAAAGTCACCAGATTATGTAGGATTGCTTGAAGATATTGTGCAGTGGTATCCTAATACTAAATTAATTCATATTGTAAGAGACCCTAAAGATGTAGCAGTAAGTTACTATTATCACTATAAAAGGGAAGCAAAATTTTATGATGATGGCAAAATTTCTCAAGTGAAAGATTTAAGTCAACCATCAAAAAGAGAGCGTGGAAAAGAAAGTTTAATATTGGATGCCATTACTTTGTGGAAATCAGATCAAAGTGTTATTGAGACTATGAAAAAAAGATTTCCAGAAAGATTCATCACTATAAAATATGAAGATATGAATGATCCAAATATATTAGATTCGGTCTATAAATTTATAGGAGCAAAAAGTAGCATAGATTTATGCAATTGCGTACTTGATGCGACAAATATTAAAGAGCGTCCAAGAAATCAAAACTCATTTTTCACATTTGGAAAAAGTGGAAATTGGAAAACTGAATTAGATGATGAAATGATTACTTATATAAATTCACTATTGGGATGGTGGAAAAATATGTACAATTATGATTAATAAATATTTTGGTAATTATTCTTCGTAAATTGGAGATAAACATGACTGAACAACAGAATCACCTGAAATCCGTAATGGAACAGCAAAGAGTTCTACTCAATGAAATTCAAGAACTCACAAATAGACTCAATAATAAAAAAGAAGTTGCTCTGAAACTTCAAGGTATTGTTGAGTATCTAACTGAAATTGGTGTTACTCTTCCCCAAGAAGCACCACAACCTGAAGCAGAGCAACCACAAGAAGAACCAGCAACTGAAGAAGGACAATGATTACATATAAAGTGCCAGAATTCAATGAAGAGGATGTATCAGTAGAAGTTACTTATACGAATTCTTCAGCAGAAACGCATACAAGAACTTTATTCATTCCAAAAAATCCTGATGGTACAGTGAATCAAACAGAATGGGATAATATTTTGGAAAGTCAACTTAGAAATGTTGAGAATAAAGCAACTCTTGGAGTGATTAGTTTTACAAATCCAACTGTAGAAACTGCTACTCCAGTGGAAGAGTGATTTATAAATCATAAAACACCTCAAAAGACCGCATAAAAAGCGGTCTTTTTTTATAAATAAAAATAAGGGTTTAGTAAGATATTATAGATGGCACTACAGATTAATGGAACTACGGTAGTTGATGATTCTAGAAACTTTTTTGGTTCTAGTAACTGTAGTTTTTTTGTCAATACTCTTGCTACGTCTACTCAAGGGAATAATAATTTCATTGGATGTAATGCCGGAAGATGCGTTTCAACAGGTTCGCATAATACATTTATTGGACAGGATTCTGGATGTGGGTTTAGTATTGGAAGTTCTAATATTGCTATTGGCCGGCTGGCTGGCAAAGGTTGTGGTGGAAGTTCAGGTAGCCATAACGTTTTTTTAGGATCTTATAGTGGATCTTGTGCAGTTCTTGGTGGTTGTAATGTTTACATTGGTCATTCTGCCGGAAGATGTATTACAAATGGATGCTTTAATAATTTTATAGGGTTTTATTCAGGAAGAAATAACTCAGGAGGAAATTATAATAATTTACTAGGATTTCGTGTCGGCTGTAGTTCAACATTTAATGGGTTTTATAATAATTTTATGGGATATTATGCTGGGCAGTGCTCCAGTACAGGCAGTCGTAATGTTTATATAGGAATGCGTGCGGGAAGACTTGGTACAACTGCATCATGTAATGTTTCCATTGGAAATTATGCTGGTTGCGTTAACATAACAGGATCCAATAATATCTTCATAAACAATAATGGTTCTAACGTATCAAACCAAACGTGTATAGGAAACACTGGCACAGTAACTACATATACTTTTGGGGATTTTGTTTCAGAAGGGAATGTCACTGCTTATTCTGATGAATCTCTAAAAGAAAACATTGAGAGAATACAAAACGCACTGGAAAAAGTTAGAAGTCTTGAAGGAGTAACTTATAATCGTAATGATTACCCAGACAAACCAAGACATATGGGATTAATCGCACAGTGCGTTGAAAAAGTTATTCCAGAAGTTATTGGCGAAGCAGATGGTAAACTTACAGTTGCTTATGGAAACCTAATTGCTCTTGTAGTTGAAGCAATTAAAGAAATTGATGAAAGATTAGAAGTATTGGAGGGAAAATAAATGGCTCTTGTATCTTCTGGTTCAATTTCATTAGGAGGATCAACATCAGGAAGATCTATTAACTTAGAGTTGGATAGAGCAGCGACTGCTCAAATATCTTTAAATGATACAATCGCTAGAGACTTAGCTGGAGTAGCATCTGGAACAATAAGTCTTTCGAATTTTTATGGAAAATCTTCATTTTCTGGAGTTATATTGGATAACTTATTAATCGTTGCTGGTGGCGGAGGCGGTGGAAGAGATTTTGGTACTGGTGGAGGTGCTGGTGGAGTATTATCCTACACAAATTTAACAATAAACCCAGGAACTTATACTATTACAGTTGGTGCTGGAGGTCCTGGAGCATTAAATACTATGGGATCAGCAGTATACGGCGGAGATTCTTCAGCTTTCGGATATACTGCTTCTGCTGGAGGTCCTGGAGGAATTTACAGAAATGCTCCTTCAAATAATGGAGGTTCTGGTGGAGGAGGTGCTTCTAAATTAAGCGGAGGGACACCAAATCCAAATCCAGGCGGATCTGGAACTTCTGGTCAGGGAAATGATGGTGGTGCTGGGTTTTGGTTTGTACCTAGACGATCATATGCACGTTATTGTGGGGGAGGTGGAGGAGGTGTTTCCGGGACAGGAACAGACGGATTGAATGTTCCTAACAATATAGGAACTGGTGGCAATGGTGGATCTGGAGCAGATACAACTCTTACAGGTTCAACTATCAATTATGCTGCTGGAGGAGCAGGATCGGGAACTGATGCTATAGGATCACCTGGAGGAAGTAGTGCCGGAACAGCAAACAGGACTAGTAGTGTTAATGGCGGAGATGCTGCTGCGAATAGTGGAAGTGGTGGAGGTGGAACTGGATTTGGTGGATCAAGTATGAGAGGAGGAAATGGTGGAAGTGGAATGGTGATTATTAAATATCCAGTTAGTTTTCCGGCACCCTCAGCAATTTCTGGAGCAGTAAATCATAGCACTGCCACTCACCGAATATATAGATTTACGGGAACCGGATCAATCACTTGGTAAAAATATGGCGCATTTTGCATTAGTAAATAAAGATAATATCGTAGAAGATGTTATTGTTATTAGAAATGAAGATTGTTTAAAGATACAGAATGAAAAAAATTTTTTAACTGAGGAAGAAAGTGGAATTTTTTATTTGAATTCTTTATTTGGAGATAAAGGGGAAGAATTCAAATGGATTCAGGCAAGTTACAATCAAAATTTTAGAGATTATTTTCCAGGAATAGGGTTCAATTATTGCCCAATAAGTGACTGTTTTTACCCACCAATAGGTTATACGTCTTGGAGTTGGGATTCTGAGTTTAAGATGTGGAGACCTCCTGTAGATTTTCCATATTTTGATCATAGAATTGTAGATTATGAATGGGACGAAGAAACTCAAGTATGGAATCAAATACGCAATACAGAAATATGTGTATATTCATATCCAAAATACTCTGAATTGTGGAAACATTACCACGGAGAATTTTTACCTATTTTGGAAGGTCAAATGAGCATGGAAGAAATGATTGAAAAAATTGAATCAGGTGAAACAATAGAAGAATTGAATAGTAGAGTAAAAGTAATTTAATAAATAAAACAGATCTTTGAAATTCTTATGGAAATAAATCATTTTTATAAAATTGAAAGCCTAGAGCAAGTGAATGATGGAAGTGGAACTGTTTGTTCAGTTTCTTATAAAATCGTTTCAACTGATGGAGAAGACTTTGTAGATTCTCATGAAAGAGTAGAATTAAATACTGAAGATATTCAAAATTTTATTAAGTATGAAGAATTGACAAAAGAAACTGTTATGGAATGGGTAAAAAATGATGAAAGATCTGCAGAAATAGAAGCGTTTCATGTAAATCTTTTGGATCATAGAAAATATCCACCAAAACCAGAAACAATCACAACAGAACTCCCTTGGTAATTTAATCTTTAACACATTATGAATACTGAAAAATATTCAATTTTCCATGTTCAAGGTGGACTTGGAAAGCATGTTGCTGCGACTGCCGTTGCGAGATGTATTAAAAATAATCACCCAGATAGAAAACTTATTGTAGTTTGTGCTTGGCCAGAAATCTTTATTAACATTCCTTTTGTTGATAGAGTATATCAAATTGGAAATACACAATACTTCTACCAAAACTATATTAAAGATGTAGATTCTTTATTATTTCATCAAGAACCATATCTTACAACTGACCACATTCATAAGAAACTTCCATTGATTCAAACATGGTGTAAGATGTATGGTATTAAGTGTAATAATGAAAAACCAGTCCTAAAGTTCAACAACTTACAAAAGAAACTGGCAAAAGATACATGGTGTATTGGGAATAAACCAACTATGGTGATTCATACCAATGGTGGTATGATGACAATGGACGCCAAACCATATGCTTGGGCGCGAGATATGCCAGAAGATATTGCTCAGGAAATCGTAGATTATTATAAAAAAGACTACACAATTTACCAAGTAACGAAGGTAAATTCACCAAAACTCAAAGGAGCAACTCATATCTTTTCTACTCAAGAAAAGCAAATCACAACAATGGAGTTGTTTAGTTTGCTAATTCATAGTAAGAAAAGAGTTTTAATTGATTCTTGTATTCAACATGCTGCTGCGGCACTAGAACTTCCATCCACCGTATTGTGGAATGGAACAAGTCCATCCGTATTTGGATATGATTTACATGACAATATAACTACTATGATTCCTTATGATTTCAAACTTCCAAACAGTTATTTGTTTGATTTTGATTTCAATGGACACGAAGTAGAATATCCATTTGGAGAACAAGAAAAACTTTTTGACTTTGATGAAGTCATTCAATCTATTGAAAAACAATAAAGGAGATTATCACAATGGACAAAACATTTTATTTTATCGCAGGACTGCCAAGATCAGGAAGCACCGTATTATCAGCAATTTTGAATCAGAATCCAAGATTTTATTCTGGTCCAAATTCACCAGTACTATCCACAATGGTTGCACTGGAAAATAGTTTCTCAGATGATGAGCACTATCTTGGATTTCCAAAACAACAACAGGCAAAGCAAATCATTGCTTCAATTCTTCCACAATATTACAGTGATATAGAGCAACCTGTGATTTTTGATAAGAATCGTGCTTGGACTTCTCTTACCCCATATATCAAAGAGTATTTTGGAATTACTCCAAAAATCATTTGTCCAGTAAGAGATATTAATGAAATTTTAGCATCATTCATTACACTTATCAACAAGAATCCACTTCAGAGCAATGGAAGACTCAATGTTATTGATGAGATGTTGGTTAAAAATAATCTCCCATTAACAACAGAAAATCGTTGTCAGTTTATTGCCGGAGGAGATGGAATTGTTGGACAGGTTTATGATTCAATGAAAAAACTATTGACAGATGGGCTTGAGTATATGGTTCATTTTGTTGAGTACAATGATTTGGTAAACAATCCAGAAGAAACAATGAAAGGAATTTATGAGTTTCTTGAAGAAGAACCTTTTGAACACACTTTTAAGAATCTTAAGAATCCTTATAATCAACCAGATTCTTCGGCATATGGTCTTTCTGGAATGCATGACATTAGACCAACACTAAAAATTACATCAAAATCTCCCAGTGAAGTTTTACCTCAAAATGTAATTGATAGTTGTAAGGATGCAGAGTTCTGGAGAGTTCTTGACGAAGACATTTGATTATAATTCTTCGCGTCTTTATTCTGTAAGGTTAAAATAAAATAAATATAAAAAGAGAACTAGGCAGAGTGGAGACGCGAAGATGCCAATTAAGGTACAAGGTACAGAAATAGTCACTAATACCCGCAAACTTATCAATCTTGATGGAGCAGGGGTAACCGGAATTGTAACGTCATTGGTATCAGGCACTGGAATTAATATTTCTGGAGCTACTGGACAAGTTACTATTAGTGCTTCTTCTATACAAGCAGAGACTTTTTGGGTAGGGAATTTAGCTGGTATTCATACTACATCAAAAGTAGCTATTGGAGCAGACGCATCTCTTCTTAACGACGGCATATTACAAATTACAGGCGGACCAATTACATTTGAAAATTGTAATGTAAAGATAGGTAATAAGGCAGGATTCTGCAACACCACTGGAGTTAATAACAACTTCATTGGAGTATGTGCTGGTTACGGCAACACCACTGGATCTGATAACAACTTCATTGGAACTAATGCTGGTCGCTGCAACGAAACTGGATCTGATAACAACTTCATTGGAACTAATGCTGGTCGCTGCAACACCACTGGAGTTAATAACAACTTCATTGGAGCAAATGCTGGTTACTCCAACGAAACTGGATCTTGTAACAACTTCATTGGATCTGATGCTGGTTACTCCAACACCACTGCTTGTTTTAACAACTTCATTGGATCTTATGCTGGTCAGTGCAACACCACTGGATCTTGTAACAACTTCATTGGATACCGATCAGGATTAAGAAACGCCACTGGAAGTTCTAACAACTTCATTGGTTCTTATACTGGTTACTACAACACCACTGGATCTTATAATAACTTCATTGGATCTTATGCTGGTTTTCGCAACGAAACTGGATCTTGTAACAACTTCATTGGGCAAAATGCTGGTTACAAAAACACCACTGGACGTAATAACAACTTTATTGGATTATGTGCTGGTTACTGCAACACCACTGGATGTAGTAACAACTTCATTGGAGTAAATGCTGGTTTAGGAAACACCACTGGATGTTATAACAACTTCATTGGACATAATGCTGGTTACAAAAACACCACTGGATCTTGTAACAACTTCTTTGGACTAGCTGCTGGTTTTCGCAACGAAACTGGATCTGATAACAACTTCATTGGAGCATATGCTGGTTCATGCAACGAAACTGGATCTTGTAACAACTTCATTGGATATTGTGCTGGTTACTCCAACACCACTGGATCTGATAACAACTTCATTGGACGGAGTGCTGGTTCATGCAACGAAACTGGATCTTGTAACAACTTCATTGGACATTGTGCTGGTTACTCCAACACCACTGGATCTGATAACAACTTCATTGGACGGAGTGCTGGTTCATGCAACACCAGAGGATCTTGTAACAACTTCATTGGACATTGTGCTGGTTACTCCAACACCACTGGATTTATGAACAACTTCATTGGAGCATTTGTTGGTCGCTGCAACACCTATGGAAATTATAACAACTTCATTGGAAATAGTGCTGGTTCATGCAACACCACTGGAGAGTATAACAACTTTATTGGATCATGTGCTGGTCGCGCCAACACCTATGGAGATAATAACAACTTCATTGGACGGTTTGCTGGTTACTGCAATACCACTGGAAAATGGAACAACTTCATTGGAATTTCTGCCGGTCACAAGAACATCAGTGGAATTAATAACAACTTCATTGGGAGATATGCTGGTTGCTCCAACGAAACTGGATCTGATAACAACTTCTTTGGAACATTTGCTGGTTTCTGCAACACCACTGGATCTGATAACAACTTCATTGGATATTGTGCTGGTTACTCCAACACCACTGGATCTTATAACAACTTCATTGGAAATGGTGCTGGTCAGTGCAACACCACTGGAGAGTATAACAACTTTATTGGAGTATGTGCTGGTTACGGCAACACTACTGGATCTTATAACAACTTCATTGGAAATGGTGCTGGTCAGTGCAACACCACTGGATCTCATAATATCTTCATTGGATATTTTGCTGGTGCATGTAACACCACTGGATGTAGTAACAACTTCATTGGAGTAAATGCTGGTAGCTTCAACGAAACTGGATCTGATAACAACTTCTTTGGACAATCTGCTGGTTACTGCAACACCACTGGAACTAATAACAACTTCATTGGAAAATGTGCTGGTTACGGCAACATCTCTGGACGCAATAACAACTTCATTGGTGTATGTGCCGGTTACTGCAACGAAACTGGAAATAATAACAACTTCATTGGTATATGTGCCGGTTACTGCAACATCTCTGGAACTGATAACAACTTCATTGGTGTATGTGCCGGTTTCTCCAACACCCGTGGATGTTATAACAACTTCTTTGGAAATTCTGCTGGGAACCGCAACACCACTGGATCTTATAACAACTTCAGTGGCCTTCTTGCTGGTCGCAATAACACCACTGGATCTTGTAACAACTTCTTTGGAGATAATGCTGGTTACTGCAACACCACTGGATGTGATAACAACTTCTTTGGATTTGTTGCTGGTCAAGGGAACGTCAACGGTTGTTATAATAATTTCTTTGGATATCGTGCTGGTCGCTGCAACGAAACTGGATGTAATAACAACTTCATTGGGCAAGATGCTGGTTACTGCAACACCACTGGATCTGATAACAACTTCATTGGATATTGTGCTGGTTACTCCAACACCACTGGATCTTATAACAACTTCATTGGACGGTTTGCTGGTTACTGCAACACCTGTGGAGATTTTAACAACTTCATTGGAGCATGTGCTGGTTGCTCCAACACCACTGGAAATTATAACAACTTCATTGGATATTATGCTGGTTGCAGCAACACCACTGCAACTCGTAACAACTTCTTTGGAGCATTTGCTGGTAAACTCAACACTACTGGACTTAGCAACAACTTCATTGGAGCATCTGCTGGTCTCTGCAACCAAACTGGAAGTTTCAACAACTTCTTTGGAAATTGTTCTGGTTTAGAAAACAATGGATGCTGTAACGTCTTTATTGGACATTTTACTGCTTGCTGCAACACCACTGCATCAAACAATATCGCAATTGGACATAATAGTGGTAAAGGTATCACTGGACTTGATAATCTTACAACAACATCAAATCGTATTGTAATGGGCAATAGTGATCATACTAATGCCTGTATTCAGATTGCTTGGTCAGTTGCTTCCGACATTCGTTATAAATGTGTTTGGGGTAATGTGCCTTATGGAAGAGAATTCTTGAAAGGAGTAAATCCAATTGAGTATTCATTTATTGATTATGATACAGAGGAAGTAACTGATAACTATAAAAGATACGGATTTAGTGCTCAAGAAATTCTTGCTCTTGAAGGAGATAATCCTATCATTACAAAAACAGATAATCCAGATAAACTTGGATTAACTTATGAATATTTTATTCCAATCCTTGTTAATGCGATTAAAGAACTTGATGCTGAGAATAAGTCTATTCTTGCTAGATTAGAGGCATTAGAAAACGCATAAATTATAAGGTATAACTGATTATTTTTATGAAAAGAGTACTTATAGCAACACCCTGCCTTGATGGTAGGGTTGATGCTTGGTTTGTAAATTCACTTTATGAATCAACTTTACTAGGACTACAAAATAATATTTTATTTAAACCATTATTTCTTGCTAATGAAAGTATGCTACCAATGGCAAGAAACGAACTTCTCAATTATGCTTATCAAGAAAATTATGATTCTATGGTTTTTATTGATGACGATGAGGAGTGGAATCCTGAAATTCTTTTAGAAATTGTAAATTCTCCAAAAGATGTAGTAGCAGTTCCTGTTGTTAATAAAGGAGATGAAAAGATACAATATAATGTCTACGAGGTTGACAAAACTCCAGATCCAGAAGATGGATATCTAAAAATTGGCAGATGCGGAACAGGATTTCTCAAATTATCAAAAAATGTTGTAAGAGACTTATGGGAAAGTAATCCCGAATGTTTTTTCCGAAATAGAAGTGTTAAGTATATTTGTGAGTATGATATTAGTAATAATATTTTTTATGGTGAAGATATTATTTTATGTAAAAAAATAAAAGAACTTGGATATGAAATTTGGTTAAATCCAAAACACACAGTATCACATCTTGGAACTAAAAAATTTCAAGGAAATTTTATGGAATCTTATAACCTATGAACAAAATAGACATAATTATACCCACAATGTGGAGTGACAAAAATTTTATCAATAGATTAGAAAAATATTGTAGTTATTCTAGTGTCAATAAAATTATTCTGATAGATAATCAGAAATCAAAAAGACCTATCTATTCTATCTTAAAACATCCAAAAATAGAATTAGTATGTCACAATAAAAACATTTATGTAAATCCAGCATGGAATGAAGGTTACTATAGGTCAGAGGGTGATGTCCTTGCGATTTTGAATGACGATATATTTGTTGATGAAAGATTGTTTAAGTTTATTCAATCTCTTGATATGAGTGAAATTGATATTATAGGTTCTTATTTAAGAGGAACAATTAGCAATTATAGTATACAAGAAAACTTTTACGAGAAAGAAAAATTAATCAAAGTAAATGTAAATAAATCCATACCAATTGGAAGTCAATGCTATGCGTTCGGCGTTTGTATGTTTATCAAAAAATCTTCATACAAAGTAATTCCGAGTTTATATAAAATATGGTTTGGTGACGATTACTTAATACAAAATTCTGAATCTGTATATGCTCTGAAGACAAATTATATTACAGGAGACATCTCAAAAACTCTTACAGATTCCGAAAACAAAAATGATTTTGATAAAAGAATTCATTTAGATACACACAATGCTTATCAATATAATCACTTTAAAGATGGTAAAAATTGGGACATTATCAAAAACACTATAAATTCCAAAAACAATAAAAAAGTATCATATGTAGAAAATATTAAAAGTATTCCGGAAAATTTACGAGATATTCCAACAGGTTGGACTCATCATATTCATTTTTCCCGATGGTTAGTAAATAAATTAAATCCAGATATTATTGTTGATTTGGGAGTTGACTATGGTTATTCCACTTTTTGCTTTGCTTCTCCAAATATAGGAAAAGTATATGGAATTGACTGCTTTAGTGGAGATACACTATCTGGATTTAAAAACACATATGATTATGTAAATTATAAAAAAGAAGAACTTGGCTTGAATAATATTAAATTTGTGAAAGGATATTTTGGAATTATAGCAAAAAAATGGAATAAACCAATTGATATTTTACATATTGATGGTTTTCATAGTTATGATGCAGTCAAAAATGACTATAACACTTGGAGTAAATTTGTAAAAGACGATGGTGTAATATTACTCCATGACACATGCGTGACTAAACCGGGATATGAAGTATATAAATTTTTTAATGAAATTGATCTTCCGAAAACAAATTTTACGTTCTCATATGGTCTTGGTGTCATTTCAAAAAATACACAAATTATTGAGGAGATAAATTATACTTTTAATTTAAAAAATTCTAATATAAATAAATAGTAAGAAAATAATTTATTGTTTTACGGGGTTAATTGAATGGCACTTTTACAGAAGAAAAAAATTAAAGCAGTTGAAGTATTCAACAATGCTGATGAAATTGTAACTCAAGTAGTCGTAGAATGGCATACTTATGATACTATTGATCCAGAAGAGTTTAGTGTAAAAGAGGAAAAGAGATTTACTTTAGAAACTGATGAAGTAGATCCTACTGATCCTGGATTTGTTGAATATGAAGACTTGACAGAGGATGTTGTAATGGGATGGTTAAGTGAAAGATTTCAAAGTCCAAGAATTAAAGAAATGGAAAAAAGAATGGAATCTGAAATTACAAATAGAGTAAATCCACCAGCACCTGTTGAACCGGCAGTAGTCAACAAAGGTCTTCCTTGGGAATGATATTAGATTAGTATAGACACTTTAAAAACTGTCCACCAACCCCTCCAGACCTCTGGTAGGGGTTTTATAGTATAGTGAAACAACGAACAAGAATGCACTCAAACCTTGACAGATTGATTTTTGTTGCTAGTTTTCTATGGTTTAGTCACTGGGCTGCCAAAGTATCTGAACTGACCATTAACGCACTGTTCTAAATCGTGTTAGACCTTTACATCACAGGATACAACGCTCGTAAGAGGCGGGCAGAAGACACTGTAAGGTGGTTCATTCAAAAATACCTACCAAGACACCACATCTATATTGAAATGCTTCATAGAGGTCTTCGTAGAGAAGAATCTTATGGGTATTGTTCTGTGTCTGGGGAGATTTATCGTCCTCGTGAGTTTCTGATTGAGATTGATCCTAAACTTGATATGGAACTTTATACAAAGACAATCATACATGAGCTCATTCACCTTCGTCAATGGGTAAAAGGAACACTCAAAGAACGTAGAGGAAAAATGTATTACAAAGACATCAATTGTGATGACTTAGATTACTGGGAGCAACCTCATGAAGTTGAAGCACACTCTCTTGAACAAATGTATTATGAAGACTACTTGACAGATACCCATCAAAGCATTTAGACTACCTTTGTCGAGGTTGATAAAAATGGCTATAAGAACTGTAGAAAGACATAAGTATGATAAGAATACTATCGTAAAGACACGAAGATTAACTTTCGATGCTTATGAATATACTGAAAAGAATATGTGTTTGGTAATGGGATTGGTTCGACAGAACTTAAGTCATGATCTTTTGAAAGGTAGAAAGAAGTTAATGTATCCCGATGATGTAAAGACTAATCCTCTTTACGGTCATTGTTATCATGCAAGTCAAGCATTATTTTATCTTATGAATACCGACCAGTTAGTTCCAATGAGTGCAGAGGATTATCGTGGAGAGAAACACTGGTGGTTGCAGAATGGAGAAAGAATTTATGATATCACTGAGGGACAATATTATTCAGTAAATAAGTTTCCTCCACACGAATTTGGAAAGAAAACTGCATGGTATGGTTGGAAACAAAGGCCTCAACAGATTTCATTGGATTTGATGGTTCGAGTACTTGGTGAGCGATTGGTGACAGATGAGCTCTTGACATTTTGACAAAGAGACTTTAGAAGAAAAACAAAAATGTAGAGATTATCACAAGCAATACTATCATAATGTGGTTAAACCACTTAAACAAGTGGCACAGCAAAATCGCAAAGATAAAAATTAGTGCTATGATTACTGGAGAAATCAAAAAAATGATGAAAACCAAAAAGCATCTTATTAATGTTGCTCCAAAATCCAAGAAAGCAGTAAACAGATTTAAAAATATCATGGATAAACTTCATGCAATGGAAGTAGAGCAAGAGAATGAAACACAATTCTTTGTAGTTTCTATTAACCGCCAATACTGCTTTTGGTTGAATAAGGAAAATGATCCTCATTGGGACATTATTAAATAGTTGTTAGTTGGAGAGTTATGGTTGAGTTACTTGCTACAACTATAATAAGTTGTTCTGATGCTTTTAGAATAGTCAATCGTATTGGAAATGCAATTGGTCTTTCCTATCAACAAAAGATAGAAGTTATTCAAGTCATCAGTCAACACATTCCAACTTGTCCTATAAAAATTATCTCAGATGAAAGACCAAAATCCAGTACCTGATAACGAATCCAAAGATGTAAAGTGGAATCGCGGACTTGATTTGTTTATCGAGAGCGTTTATAAACCCGATAATGAATTGCGTCAAGCAGCCCACGACCAACGCTGTTTTACAGAATTGATGGAAGTTCGTGCTACAATTCTAGAATATCTTAAAACATTAAGACGATGACAGCACAATACATTTATCTGGTTATATTTTTTTGTATGGGATACTTAATTGTAACCGATTCCTCAATAGCCAAAGCAGTTGTATTCATAACGCAGATTGCAACAAATAAGTTTTTGGTGTTTCGCTGGTGGTTAATTCATAATCCCAAGACACCTTGGGCACGATATTCCATGTACCGTCGCTCTATGAAACTTGCAGAAGAGTTAATAAAAGAGTATGAAGAAAAGAATAGATAGTAAAGTGCCTTTAAGGATAAGGTATGAATGATATAGCAATACAACCAAATACTACGGTATTAGTTTTAAATTCTTCATATGAACCCATTAACATTACAAATTGGAAAAGAGCAGTAGTTCTCTTGCTCAAAGAAAAAGCACAAGTTCTTTCAAATCGTGTAATTCGTCTTCTTAACTATGTGAAACTACCACTGTCTCGTATTGTTTCTTGCAAACCTTCAAGAGCAATGATTTATAAAAGAGATAATAATACATGTCAATATTGTGGTGCAATAACAAGACTTACAATAGACCATGTGATTCCAAAGTGTCGTGGTGGTCAGGATACTTGGGAAAATCTTGTAGTTGCATGTAGTTCCTGTAATACAAAAAAGGGGAATACATTACTTGAGCAAACTGGCATGAAACTTGCAAGGAAACCTAGAGCTCCTTATAATAAAATGCAGTTTACTTTAGATAACTGTGAAATTGTGGAGTGGCAAGAGTACAATTTCTAAACTGGCATAAGACTCCTTGATTTTTCTGTCAAAGAGTCTTATAGTATCTTTATTGAAACACCCTCACTATGACTTACAACGCTGAAGTTCAATTTAAGTTTGATGCGACTTGGACACCATCTTATAGTTCTTCATTCAATGACGATGACTTTATTCCTGAAGAACACTATTTGATTACTGCACCTGCTGCTGATCTGAATGTAAAGCAGTATTTCAAACTGTTTGAGAAGTTTATGTTGTGTGTTGGTATGAGTCCTGCAAATATTCGTAGCGGTGCTATGTCTCTGGTCTTTAATGATTGGACCAGTGAAGAAGAGCAGCGTAAAATTTGTAAAGAATATGAACTGACGATGGATGAAGACCTTGATAAGAAGTTTGAGGAATGGAAAGTACGTGAGGAAGAGATTGTTCGTATTCGAAAAATTACGGAAGAGACTATTCAAAAAAACTACCAAGAACCTAAAATTAAAGGTCACTGGGAATATAGCGATGAAGAAGTTGAGCAAATGAATCAGGAGAATGGTAAATGAGTGACAGAGGAAAAGAGTTTATGAACTCTATCTGGGAAGCACGAAATTCTGGTGCCGATACTGAAGAAAAACTAGTATCAGCAATTCTTGTTACTCTTTCTGAAAATGTTCAATATTTTACAGCACAAGATGGTAGAATTGTGCTAGATAAAAATGATATTCTACTACTTGCTGAGGAAATTGTTCAATGAGTCTTATTAAATTTAATCATCGTGAAGATTTTGGACACGATTGGTATGTTCAAATCATCAATATCAAAAGATTTTCATTACTTCAAATTTCGATAAGTTGGAATGATTTTAAATCCTGGCCTTATCTTCAATTGAAATCAGGAACTGGAGATGTTCTTGATATTATCTTCTGGATTTATAAGTTTGGAATTTGTGTGAATATTCTGGGTAGAACCTGGAGTTGGGATTATCTAAACGATATTGATTTTGATAAGGAGGAAGAGGATGTTTAGTAAACCACTTTTAGGAACAAATACAAAGAAGACTAAACTATCTTGGTTTGAGTATATCTGGCACTCTTGTATCCTTCAAGGATGGTATAATTGTTGGTATGCCTTCAAGAACTGGGGTGACTTAATGGGCAACAACTATCAAGAATATGCTCTTCTTGTATCTGATGATCCGTTAGAGCAGTGTATCTTGTATTTCTGGGACAGTTTAGAAGATGAGATTTATCCTAAACATTTCTTGGAAAGTTTACTTCAAATAGTTGATGATATAGACACCGGAAAAGAAAAAGCAGTCCCACTTGATGAGGACTTCTTTGATAGAATGAAAGACCTTTTAAAAGATGTGGAGTTAGACGATGAAGACCTTACCTGATAAAAAACAACTGGATATTATGTGGACGGTGGCAACCAGTGGCGCTTTAGAAACTGGCACAAGACCCCATCACGGATTCGCAGATCTGCTGTATGATTACCTGACAGATAAACAACTGCCTATTGGTCCTTGTAAAGATGAAACCTAAGTTCCGTGTCATTTTAGAACAAGCAATTGAAGAGGGTGTGAGGCGTGGTTACTCACGAGCATTCAAATATGTAGAAAATCCTACTGAGAGTGCTATTATTGAAGCAATTGAAGAAGCATTAATGTCTTCTATTTACGAATACTTTGACTTTGAGGAGGGTGAATGAGTTTTTCTAAGACTATTTCTGTTTGTGCTGCTCTTGCAAGTATCTTTGCTGCTGGTGCTGCTGGTTGGAAACTAGCAAATGAAAATCAATCTCAATCTGTGGAACAAACAAAAGATGTTTCTGCTTTCGAAGAAAAAATTAATCAACTTGAAGAAGAACTAAAACAAGTGAAGGAACAACCAAACTCTGTAGTGGTACAACAACCTACAGTTCTTCCTCCACTTCCCCCTGTACCGGAACCTAAATCAGGAGAATTTGAATGAGCGGAGGACACTTCAACGACAACGGATATGAATACTACAAGGTAGCACAGTTTGCTGATGAGCTAGAACAAGAAATTAAAAATAACTTTATCAAAGATGAATGGAGATATTATTATGGATACCCTGATGAAGTAATTGAGTGTCTAAAATCTTATATTCCACAGATGCGTAAGATTGCAGAGATTATGCGTCATATTGATTATCTTTATAGTGGTGATCATGGTGATGATAGTTTCATGAAACTTGTCCAGGAAGTAGAAGAGAAATACAAAGACACTTAAATAACTGGCACAAGGGGTCTTCACTGAGACCCTTTTTTGGTCTATAATGACTTCATACACAACAAACCGATGACTGACCTTTCCAACTTTACTTACAAGCAAATACAGGAACTTGAAAGGCAAATTGAAGAACAGAAAAGGATGATTCAAGAACGCAAGGAGTTTTTGAGTCAAACAAAAGACTGTGCGATTGGATATAAGGTGACTTTTTGCGTGAAGTTTAATCCTTATTCTCACGAACACGATGAACTGAATAGTGTGGAGGAGTTTGGTGATTGGTTGGTAAATGATAATGCAAAACAGATTATTGAATATTTTGAACTTAAAACTCCTGCCGAAGATGTAAGTGGTTTTGAGATTACAGAAATGACAGATGAGGACAAGGAAGAATGGAAATGTTTTTGGGAGAATGAAGAATGAAAAAACTTGAATTCCGTCCAATCACAATCACTTATGTGAGGACTATGATGTTCACACCAACATCAGAAACATTTGAAGATTGGGATGTAGAACCAACACAAGAGAGTGTTTATTATTGGGCAGTAGAAGAGTTTCTTTCTACAATGGAAGAAGAAGCAAAGGATGGTGAATGGAGACACTTCACTGTAATCACACAAGACCAACCACCAGTAGAAGTTGAATGGGAGGACACCTGAATAACTGGCACAGGAGCATCCCACAGGTGCTCCTTTTGGTCTATAATACTCTCATACACACAGACACCTGATGAAACTCTTTCAATACGACAAAAAAGTATGGGATGATGGTGATACTGACCACACCTGGCAGTTTGGTATCTTCAACAATCGTTCATTACTCTGGGTTCATTATGAAAATCCCAGTCGTTTAGTTTTTAGTGATGGTGGATTACACATTCTATTATCATTCTTTACTAATTCTTTATTTGGAGTAGATTTTCAAGTTGGAAAATATGGTTTGAGTTTTAACTTTTTTACTGAATACTTTGAGGGGTGGGATAAATGACTGACTTTCAACCAACTCCACAAACACCAGAGCAAGTAGATCAAGGGCTTCGTGATGCTATGAAACAAGCAAAGATAGATGGTGTGTTTGATTGGGGCGCACAAATCCATCAACCAAAAGTCATTTGTCGTTGTGATTTATTTGGACAGGGACAAATGGTAATCAGTTTTTATGAAACCAGCTCTACAATTCTACCTGTCCCCAATCGTTGGATTAGATTTTGGACACGAGTATTCTTCAATAGTAAATGGAATTTTAAGAATGACTGAACGAGTAAAGTTTACCCACATCACACGAACTATTGACCCCAAGAGCCGTATTCATTATCTTGATGCGATTGATGAAAATGGGATCCATTGGGTGGCTGAAATGTCACCACACAAAGAGCCTTGGTTAGTTTATACCCGACACTGGGGAAAAAATCATCAACAACCTTACAACTATGACTGAAATTGAAAAGACAGAAGCAGAAATCAAAGTGCTTCAAAAGAAACTTGACCTCCTCAAAGAGATTGAGACACATAAATCTCAACCAAAAATGGAATACCAAGAATCTGGAACTCTTGATAAGGTAGAGTATAATGGGCATACCTATCTTCGTATTAATTATGATAATGATAGTTGGTATGGTGGTGTTTGGTGGAAACAAATTGAACGACACAAATCTCCTATGAATATCGTTACTGATAATGAAACCAGAAACATCTTGGAAGGATTGTGGTTCAATCAGGTCAAGAAAAGTGTGATTGATGAACCAGAAGATTATGATGAAGTAGAGTGGGATGAGAAAGATAATTCAAAACCTATGGATGAGGTTGTGAATAGGTTGCTGGAAAAGTGGAAGACCGACCCACCAGAGTTTCTGAAGTTTGAATTGGGTAAAACTCTGGAAGATTTGATTACTCGGTGGTGGTTGGATACTCATACAGACTACAAAGATTGGGATGTTCCAACTTGTGTTGATGATTTGATTGACCAAATTCAGTTGTGGTTGCCTCGTGAGCAATCACACGAAGGAACACAGGATGTTTCTGTGATTGACCTTGTGGATGGTTATAATGACTGCCTCACCAAAATCAAATCCAAGTTGAGGAACAAACGATGACCGAAAAAACAATTCAACTGAACCTCACAGAGGAGCAGTTCAATATAATTTGGAATGCTCTGGTGTTGAGTGAAGATGAAATGGTAGATGAAGGTGATATTAGTGTTTATAATGAAACTCTAAATGAAATGGAGGACATTATGGAAGAACTTGGACTTGAAGTATTTGGAGATGTTGATGATGACTAAACGCAACTTTACCGAAGAACTTCTATACACATATTATAATGATATGGAAGGTGGAGATGACATTGAATCCATTGACTATCGTTCTTTGATTTGTATTATCACCGAGTTGTGTGATAGAATAGAGCAATTAGAGAAAGACAACGAACTTCTGAAATCTTATGCTGAAAGGAGGCACAAGTAAAATGAATAAAGAAGAAGAAATTAAGTTCATTATGGATGAAGTTAAATCTCAACTTGAGTTCTCAAATACACTCAAAGAACTTAATCCAGATAATCCAAAAATTCAAGGAAATATTGAAAAATTAGAAGAAATCATTCATATCTTACAAAACAAATTAGAATTATGATTAAACTACTTATTTGATGGTGAGAAACTTGATGAACAAGAACTTGTGGAGAAACTGAAAAATGATTAAAATTAGATCTGAGGGGGAAACCATAGAAAATGGATTTAATTTTTATCCCTTAAATGATAAGACAAGTTTTGGATTTGTTTTTCGTTTTGGTAAAAAAATACCACAATCAAACTATAGAGAAAAATTATTATTTTTTCGTTATTCTAAATATGCAAAAAAATGGTCTATTCGCATAGTAAAAACAAATGTATGTCCCACAAAAGAAACACTGAAAAATGACTGAACTATCACTCAAATGGAAACAAATCTTTGATGAAATCTCAACAGCAGATGGACATGTTGTTGGAAAAATCAACTACTACAATCTCGCAAGTATCTTGGAGGATTTGTATGTAGAAAATGCTGTACTCAAAGCACGAGTAGAAGCATTAGAAAAAGATAAGGAAGAGTGGTTTCATCCAGAGAGTGGTATAGCATCAAATAACATTGACTTTGAGGGTTGTTATGACTAACGAAGACATCCAAATGCCCAATGGAGATTTCCTAAAGAATTATCCAGATGTGACCCGTGTTGAAGTAATCAATGGATCTGAAAGAGAACTTGTTCGTTATGAATGCTCTAATGTTCAGGTAAGTCTTCAGGATGACGGACAAACACTCAAAGTATTTCTTTTTACGACTTATGACTGAACCAACACCAGAACAACTTAAAAAAATAAAAGAGAAACATTCTATTGTTGATGAAGACCATTCTATTCCAGAAACTATTGGACATATTTCTGATGGTTTCTTTCTTTCTGAAAAAGAAGTGAAAGACTTGAGAAATGCTAAAAAAGAATTAACGGATTATGGTAAACAGAGGTTGAAAGAAATGACGGTAGGACAACTAATGGACACTGAAAAGTTTCAAGAAGAGTTTGCTAAATCACAAATATTTGATGCTGATAAGTTTACTGAGGAAAATAGTATGGTAAGAAATCATCGTATCCTTGACCGATATAATATGTTCTACAATACTGAATGCTCTGGTCTTGCTCATGGCACACCTATCACACCAGAGTTTCAACAGGCAATGGCATTAGAGTGTATGCTTGATGCGCTGAGGTATGAGAACCTTAATCACGAGTTCAGTGAAGTCCAAACTGCTGACATTAACGCACTGATTGAAGGTTTGTATCAACAAGGAAGAGATTATCTGGAACGAGTGAAGACACTTCAACAACCGTCACAAGGGCACTCCAAAACCGATTTAGATGCCCTATAATACACTCATAAACACCCAATTACTATGACTTTTCAACCTTATAATGTAGTTCCTGGAACTCAAATTATTCATAGTATTACTGACTGCTATGAATTTTCTGATGAAGTAGAAGGATGTACTCACACCGTAAAACTTCAAGCAGATAATGGTGGTGTTTATCTGGAATCCACAGGAAAACAACACGATAGTGGGCACAGAGGCATCACTGAATATATATCTATCGGCAACAAAGAACTTGCGATTGTGGTTGCCAAAAGGATTCTTGAACTTTACGGAGTAAACTGAAATGAACATCAAATTCCAAGGACATTCACAAACTGACCGAGAACTTGAACTTTCGCAACAAGAACTCTTCCAACTCTTTGAGATTATGCGAAGAGAGTTCAAAGAACACATCACTTATGCTAGGTTCCGTGATTGTTATTCACCAACTGCAACTGAAAAATCTATCGTAGATTTTTGTAATTCTCATAATGTAGATGTAGAATACGATAAAGACCGCATTGCCTTCTTTAAAGTAATCCTTGACAACCTTAAGAATCCTTATCAATGAATCTTACATTTAAACAGCATATTCTCTTGTTAGCAGGACTTACATTATTGTGTGATGAAGCTGCAAAGGTTAATAATTCTGAAATGCAACATGAAATCTTGGAACTTTCTGATATTATTCAAGAGTATGCTGAAAGGAAGCAAAGAGCGGATGAACGACGAAATGCAAAATCCTGACGAAATCGTGCTGAAAGGTATTGATCTATTTCACCTTGAAAGTATGAATGAACGCACACTTTGGTGTGGTGTTTATGGTAAAGATGGTAAAATCTATCACTTGAATATTTCTGCTGATGGTGATAAACTGAGATACTATTGGAGTGATGAAACGCCGTGACCCAACTAACTCAAGAACAAAGACAAACAATCGAAGATGCATTCAATTCACTTCCAGAATTTATGAGAACTGGAACATATAGAACTATGGAAGGTATTGAAGAACAACTTGCCAGTGGTGCTACAATCATTTTTTATATGTGTCCTGGAGAGCATATTTTAGATAAAGATGGCAAACCAGAATTTCAGTATGTTCTTACTAAAATGAAAGTAGGTGAAGAAACGCCATGACTTGGAAAGAATACTGGCAGATGACCAAATGGGAATGGTTCATCGAAGGTTTTCGTCATATTGAATATATCATTGATTGTCGTGTTACGATGGATCATTTTGGATATGATGACTTCTGGGAGTCTCTCAGTTGGGGATGGATGAGTGAATATATTACACCTTACGATGATCCTTATGATCCTCGTATTTCACCCGAACGCAAGTTAAGGTTGGGGAGGTGGACATAATGGACTTTCCAGTATTTTTAAATAAGTGGATAATCGGATTTAAACCGATCAAGTATACAATTTTCTGGTATTGGTATCGTCTTATCAACCATGATGGTTGGCGAATGGATGATCACCAACGATATTCTGACTTCTGGTTAAATCTCAATCACGGTTGGGATCATATGAATTATGTTCATAAGTTTGAAGAGTTCTGGGGTAAAGATTCTTATCCGCCAGAACGCATTGTCGTATCAAAAGAAGCATACGATGACCTTATTGAACGCCTGAATCAACCACCAGACCCTAAAGTAGTTGAAAGATTGAAAGAGATTATGTCTAAAAAAGCACCTTGGGAACAATGAATAACTTCTGGGAAAAATATTGGAAATGGTCTGATAAAATCAACACACCATTTCAAAAGAATAAAGATAGAATTATACTTTATGTTGTTCTTTGCCAATCTGTGATTGTTACTATCACATTACTTCGATTAACAAGTGGTGGTAATAAGATGGAGATGATCTGCTTCCCAGATGCATACCAGGGAACTCTGGAGTGTATTCAGAAATGAATGAGAAATCTAAAATCTTTTATAATATCTGGTGTTGTGCCTATCAACGACGATGGTTGTATAAAGGAACACCGCGAGAGAACAGAGAACACACTACAGTTCGTATGTGTCTCGATATGAAAGATGTTAAGTTTTACCAGTTTGACAGCGAAAGACCCAAACACCTGATTTGACATAGATACATTAAATCAAAAACATTTACGACTAATGAGTGAAGTTCAGTTCAAAAAACATAGGGTATTTCGAGAAACAGATGCGGTTGTTTTCTATGATATTTCAGTAGAACATTCAAATGCTCAGGATCTTGTTGTCCATAGTGGTCCTGCTATCAGTCCTCCTGATGATATTGTAGGTGCAA
>Ga0213866_10000485_pt1 | contig 32051 bp, 50 predicted proteins | sample PICome_11_FD_160079 | JGI IMG/M metagenome (GOLD analysis project Ga0213866, IMG submission 160079) | Coastal seawater microbial communities near Pivers Island, North Carolina, United States - PICO284 | ecosystem: Environmental > Aquatic > Marine > Coastal | place: USA: North Carolina... | reverse complement strand
AAGCAGGAGCGTGGACAATATGATTTAAAAGCAGTTCGCAAAGAATACATCCTTCATATGCGTAATGCCGCGGGTACACAAAACAATCTTGACCTTGCTAAAGAAAGAGCTCGTTTAGCAAAAGAGCAGGCTGATGCAAAAGAGATGGAAAATGCTATTGAGCGCGGTGATCTTGTTTACATAAGCGAAATAGTTGAGCAATTTTCTGATCAGCTTAGAAAATGCAAGACAAAACTTTGGGCTGCACCAAGTAAAGTAGCTGCAGAAGCTCACGCAGCTGCAAGTATAAGTGAAGTGCAGGAAATAATAGAAGCAGCAATAAAAGAAGCAACAGATGAACTTATCGGCTACAGAGCTAAGGGCTCAGAAGAAGAAGCTGCGTAACGCATTAGAAAAGGCTTTACGCGAGACTATGAAGCCTCCACCAAAGCTAACTATTAGCGAGTGGGCTGACCAATATCGTCAGTTATCTAGCGAAAGTTCTGCAGAAGCTGGCAGATGGTCAACATCCAGGGCGGAATATCAGCGGGGCATGATGGATGCTGTTTCTGATAAATCTATTGAGACTGTTGTTTTAATGACTGCAGCTCAAATCGGTAAAACTGAGCTTGTCAATAATGTTGTTGGTTTTCATATTGCGCAAGATCCAGCTCCGCTGCTTGTAGTACAGCCTACATTGGAGATGGCACAAACTTGGTCAAAGGATAGGTTGGCGCCTGCTATTAGAGATACTCCAGCTTTGAGTGAGAAGATTAAAAATCCTCGTTCTCGTGATAGTGGTAACACAACACTTCATAAAGTTTTCCCTGGTGGTCATGTTACTGCATGTGGTGCAAATTCACCATCATCGCTTGCGTCAAGACCTTGTAGAATTATTCTTTGCGATGAGGTTGATCGTTATCCTATATCGGCAGGAACTGAAGGAGATCCTGTAGCATTGGCAAAAAAGCGTTCTGCTACATTTTGGAATAGAAAGCTTATTTTGGTAAGCACTCCAACAGACAAAGGTTCTTCGCGTATTGAAGCTGCTTATAATGAAAGCGATCAAAGAAAATATTTTGTTCCATGTCCTGATTGTAATGAAACTCAAGTTTTACAATGGGCTAATGTAAGGTGGAAAGATAACGATCCCAACACTGTTGAATATATTTGCGAGCATTGTGGTAGCTGTTGGGGAGATGCTAAGCGGTTTCAGGCAATAAGATATGGCAAATGGGAAGCTACTGCTGCGGGAGATGGTAAAACTGCTGGCTTTCACTTATCTGCACTTTATTCACCCTGGACTGCATTGGCTGATGTTGTAAGGGATTTCTTATCTGCTAAGAAAGATCCGATGCGATTAAAAGCATGGATCAACACTACATTAGGTGAAACCTATGAGGAAGATGGCGAGAGAATTGATGAATATGATCTTTTTGATAGAAAAGAAGATTATGGGCACATGCTACCTGAAAAAGCTGTGGTTTTGGTGGCTGGTGTGGACGTCCAGGATGATCGTTTGGCGTGTGAAATTGTTGCATATGGGTCAGGAGAAGAAAGTTGGTCTATATATTATGAAGAAATATATGGCGATCCTTCGGGTAGTGAAATCTGGCAAGACTTAGATTTTGTATTATCTCAAACATTTGAACATCCAAAACATGGAGACATGATTATCAGGTCAACTTGCATCGATAGTGGTGGCCATTATACGCAGCAAGTTTATAACTATGTGAAGCATAGAAGTGGTAAGCGCATATATGCAATTAAAGGCATGGGCGGAGAGGGTAAACCTATTATTGGGCGACCAAGCAAAAACAATATAGGTAAAATCAATCTTTTCCCTGTTGGCACAGATACAGCAAAAGAGCTTTTATTTGCTAGATTAAAAATAACGCAAAGCGGTCCAGGTTACTGTCACTTTCCGCTAGATCGAAGTGAAGAGTATTTTCGTATGCTTACAGCGGAAAAAAAGGTAATACGTTATTTTAAAGGCCGTGCTAGACGCGAATGGGTGAAGATACGGCAGCGCAATGAGGCACTTGATTGTAGGGTCTATGCTATGGCCGCATTACAGGTTATGGGAATAAATATAGAGGCGGTTGAAAAGCGGCAGCAAAACAAGGTACAATCCGACAAACCTCAGCAATATAGGCGTCCAGCATTGCCGCGCCGCAATTCGTTCGTCCACGGTTATAGGTGATAGATGGCTAATTTATTCGACGCAGCAAACGCACCGACTACTGAACCCGCAGAATTTGTGGTTGGTGATTTCGTACAATGGAAGCGCACAGACCTAAGTGATGATTATCCAAATACTGCATATACGGCTACTTACATATCAAGGGATGCGGCTGGTGGAAGTCACGAGTTTCAAGTAACTGGAACTGCTAGTGGGGATGATTACTTATTTACCATATTGGGTACAGCTTCCAGCGCTTTTGATGCGGGTCATCATCATTGGCACTTAGAGATAGTTAGAAATAGCGATAGTGAGCGGATAGTTATAGATCAGGGTCATTGGGATCTTAACGAAGATATTGACGTAAATGGTACAGATCCGCGTACATTTGCTGAGATTATGGTTAATAAGATTGAAACCATATTAAAGGGTAAGGCTGACAGTGATGTTGGCAGTTATTCAATCGCTGGCCGCTCATTAACGAAGATGACTTTTGCTGAGTTAGAGGAAGCCAGAGATAAATATATGAGCATCTATAACCGTGAGAAATCAAATGAGGCGGTGAAGAGGGGCAAGCCAAGCCCAAATACGATTAAAGTGAGGTTTAGCTGATGGGCTTAATGGATTTTTTTAGCCGCTCAAAGAAAAAGCCGCAGCGTCGCAATTATCAAGCAGCTTCGAAAGGGCGGCTTTTTGCTGATTTCCACGCATCAAATCGCAGCGCTGACAGTGAAATACGTTGGGCATTGCGTGATTTACGCAACCGCAGCCGTGATTTAGAGCGCAATAACGAGTATTTTCGGCGCTATTTGCAGCTTTTGCGGGTCAATGTTGTTGGGGAAAACGGGTTTAACCTACAAATTAGGGGCAGAAACCCAGATAATTCGCTAGATCGCGCTGGGAACAACATAATTGAGGGCGCTTGGCGTGATTTTTCCCGTTATGGAGGACCAACAATAGATGGTTGCCTTTCAATGGTTGATTTGTGCAATCACATAATATCAAGTGTTGCTCGTGATGGTGAAGTATTCTTAAAGGTGGTTAAAGGCAACTACTTGCGCTATGGTATTGCTCTTCAACTTATTGAACCTGATTTAGTAGACGAAGAGAAAAACGAGCTTGCTGCTAATGGCAATCAGGTACGCATGGGCGTTGAGCTTGATAGCAAAACAAAGCGCCCGATTGCATATTATGTGCTAAATTATCATAAAGGCGATTATGACTATATGACACCAGCTGCAGAGCGTAAATATACACGCGTTCTTGCTGATGAGATGATGCATATTTACCGCCCTGAGCGTGCAGACCAAACTAGAGGTGTACCTTGGTCAGTTGCTGCTATTGCATCATTGAAGATGCTGCATGGTTACCGTGAAGCTGAACTTATTGCTGCTAGGACTGGAGCAGCAAAAATGGGCTTCTTTACTAGCCCTGCTGGGGATGGCTTTACTGCTGACGGGTTTGATGATGAGGGGCAATCTGTTCCCATATATGACGCCGAAGCTGGCACGTTCCATCAACTTCCTGCTGGCGTTGACTTTACGCCATTTGATCCAACGCATCCAACATCTGCATTTGCCGACTTTGAGAAGGCAGTTCTGCGTGGCATAGCTGGTGGCTTGGGTGTGAGTTATACCTCACTTGCTAATGATCTTGAGGGCACAAGCTATTCATCTATACGCCAGGGAGCCTTGGAGGAGCGTGATTTTTATCGCACTTTACATAGGTTTGTTATAGACCACTTCCTCGATCCATTTTATCGTATTTGGCTCGATCATGTCATGGACCATGGTTTTATTCCTATCTCTGGAGAGAATAAGGTTATGAAGTTTAGCCAGGACGTTACTTGGCGCGGTAGAGGATTTCAGTGGGTTGATCCGCTGAAGGAAATGAATGCTGCTGTTGTGGGGTTGAATAATGGTATTTTGAGCCATTCAGATATCGCAGCTACATATGGTCGTGATGCTGAGGATACATTTGCGCAGATTGAGCGCGACAAGGAATTAGCTGAACAATTTGGCTTATCGATGGCTTATCAACCCTTTGGCGCGAAGCAGCCAGTACCAGCGGAGGTTGATGATGCCGTACAAACCGACTAATGGCATGGTTGAGGAGGCAGATCGTGGGCTTGCATGGCGGCGTGAATTTGGTCGTGGTGGCACAGAAGTTGGCATAGCTAGAGCTCGTGACATTTCTAATGGCAGAAACTTGTCAGAAGATACTGTAAAGCGTATGTTTAGTTTTTTTAGTCGGCATGAAGTCGATAAAAAGGCAGAGGGATTTCGCGTAGGCGAAAAAGGTTATCCATCTAATGGAAGAATAGCATGGGCGCTTTGGGGCGGAGATGCTGGCTTCTCATGGAGTCGTAAAATAGCAGAGAGATTGCAGGAAGAGGATCGTACTATGCAAGATATTAAAAAATCTGATACAGTGCCTCAAAACGCAGAGGAAGAAATCATGAACAATGAGGCTCGAGCCGAACCAGATGAGCTAAGTGTAGGCGATTTTGTCAGTTGGAATAGTTCAGGCGGCGAAGCTTATGGTAAGATTGAGAGAATTGAGCGTGATGGTTCAATTGATGTCCCTGACACTGATTTTACTATAAATGGTGACCCTGAAGATCCAGCTGCATTAATCGAAATATATCGCGAAGGTGAAGAGGGTTATGAAGGCTCAGGTATCATGGCTGGCCACAGGTTCTCAACGCTTACTAAAACTGACGAGCGTGGATATAAGAAAAAAGATGAGCGCTTGAGCCGTGAAAACATGGAAACTCGCGGCATTGCTTTTGATGGTAATGTTGTTGATGAAGATACTCGCACTGTTCGCATTGCTGTATCTAGCGAGGAGCCAGTAGAGCGCAGCTTTGGTAATGAAATACTAGATCACGATGAGCGCAGTATAGATCTTAGCTTTGCTAAATCAGGTCGCATGCCTCTATTGTTAGATCATGATCCACGCCAGCAAATAGGTGTGGTAGAGAACGTGAACCTTGATGGATCGGCTCGTAGATTGCGAGCGACTGTTCGTTTCGGAAGAAATGGACTTGCCAAAGAGGTTTTCGACGATGTTGTGGATGGTATCAGAAGCAACATCAGCGTTGGCTATCATGTCAACGATATGGAGCGTCAAGATGCGGATAGCTACCGCGTAAAGTCTTGGCTTCCAATGGAAGTATCAGTTGTGAGCATACCTGCAGACAGGACAGTCGGGGTAGGCCGTGCAGCAGAGAAGCCACCCGCTCAACCTATCACTGAAACTCTTATTAGAGAGGAAACTATCATGTCGGAAGAAAACAAAATCGACATCGATGCGGTAAAGGCCGAAGCTACTCGCGCTGCCGCAAAAGATACTGCTGAAATGTATCGCTTGGCTGCAAAGCACAACAAGCGTGATTTGGCAGACAAAGCCGTATCAGAAGGCCGCTCACTCGCAGAATTTCGCGGTGAATTGCTAGATGTAATCGGTAATGCACCATTGGATACGCCAAATGAAATCGGACTTGCCCCGAAAGAGGCCCGTCAGTTCTCATTGCTTCGGGCTATCCGCGCCCATGCAAACCCAACTGATCGCTCTGCACAAAAAGCTGCTGCTTTTGAATTAGAAGCTGCTGCTGCTGCGTCAGACGCGATGGGTGTTGAAGCACAAGGTATTATGATCCCAGCAGATGTATTGCGTAGCTGGAAAGTGCGCGACATGAATACAACTGACGATGCTGGCATCATTGCTGACGATTTCCGTGGCGGCGATTTCATCGACGTATTGCGGAATGCTTCATCAGTCATGCAAGCCGGTGCAACAATGCTGACAGGCTTGTCAGGCAACGTGAAGATCCCAAAGAAAACAGCCGCATCATCTGCTGGTTGGATTTCATCTGAGGGTGGCGCATCTGGCGAAAGCGAGCCTACTGTTGGTCAAGTCACCATGACGCCGAAAGTGCTTGGCGCTCATACAGACATTACACGCCTTATGATGCAGCAATCATCTTTGGATGTTGAAGCATTGGTGCGTAATGATCTGACAGCTTCTATCGCTCTGGCGATTGATCTGGGTGCACTGGCTGGTTCAGGTTCATCTGGTCAGCCAACTGGTGTTCAGAACACATCTGGCATCAACACACCAACTAACTTTGCGGCAGCTAACCCAACATTTGCTGAAGTTGTAGCGATGGAAACTGCGGTAGCAGAAGACAACGCTCTGCAAGGCAACTTGGCTTACATTCTGCCAGCCAGCATGTACGGTGCGTTGAAAACAACTGCAAAAGACGCTGGTTCAGGCCAGTTTGTAGTTGCTCCAGATGGATCAATGAACGGCTACAATGCAATCGTATCAAACCAAGTTACTGCTGGTGATTTGTATTTCGGCAACTTTGCTGACTTGCTGATCGGCATGTATGGCGGTTTGGACATTGTTGTAGATCCATACACTGCGTCTAGCTCAGGCACAGTACGGATTGTTGCATTGCAAACTGTAGACGTAGCTGTACGTCACGCAGTAAGCTTTGCATTCAACAATGACGGTGCATAAGAGTGCTAACTTGGGAGGGCCACTTGGCCCTCCTTTCCAATAAGGGGCGAAAGATGAAATATATTATCCTGAAATCCTGTGTCGCTGCTGGTCAAGCTAGAAAAGCTGGCGACATAGTTGAGTTAGGCGCAGATGAAGCGACTGCGTTAAAGGGATATGGGCGCATTGATAATGCTCCTGAGCCTAAGCCTGTTAAGGCTCCTACTGATCGGGCTGCAAAGCCTAAAGCAACGAGAGCCAAAAAGTGAAGATTACGCTATTAAAAGATGCATCCTGGGGATCGAAACGTGGTAAAGCTAACGCTAGCCACACTGTGGATGATAAGGTTGCTCAGAAGTTGATAGAACGCGGATATGCAAAGCCCTATGTAGAAGAGAAGGCTGAAGATAATGGCGCTGCCACTAGCTGATGATCTAGCAAATATATTCGACGTTGATGAATTTGCCACTGCGGTCACTTATGATGGTGGTACGATCAATGGCATCTTTGACAACGAGACTATCCCTGTTGATACAGGTGGTTATGTTTCTGTTCATGAAGAGCAGCCACGTTTAACATGCAGAACAACAGATATTTCGAGCATAGCTTACAATCAGACTATGGTTGTTAATGCTGTAACATATTATGTTCGCGCCTGGATACATGATGGAACTGGCGTAACTGTTGTTCAGTTGGAGAAATCATAGTGGCTCATGTTAGGCAGCAGATAAGAGAGCGCATTGTTTCTGTGCTTAACACTAATGTCACGTTGGTCAGTAATCGCGTATATGGCACTAGGGTTTATTCTCTGACTGAAGCAGACTTGCCTGCAGTTGTTGTATATGCTGGTTCAGAAACATCTGCACTTCAAACAGTGAGTTTGAAAACTTCTGCTCGTGTAGTATCTATCGAGGTTGATGCATATGTACGAGGGACAAGTAATTTTGATAATGATGTGGACGCAATAGCTGTTCAGATCGAGGAGGCAATAGCCAATGACTTTAACGTCAATGGTCTTGCAAAGTCAGCCGTGCTAGTAAATACTGAAATTAATTTTTCAGGAGAAGCTGAGCAACCTATTGGTTCTGCTAAGCTTACATTTGATGTGCGATATGATACGGCTATTAATGATGTAGAAACGGCCAGATAAGGAGACTTTACTATGGCAACTCACGCGGGTAGCGAAGGAACTGTGAAGGTCGGTTCTGACGCAATTGCAGAAATTCGTTCTTTCAGTTTAGAAGAAACAGCGGATACTCTTGAGGACACTACGATGGGCGACACTGCTCGCACATATAAATCCTCTTTGACAACTTTTACTGGATCAGTTGATGTTTTCTGGGATGAAACAGATACTACTGGTCAGGGAGCTTTAACTATTGGTGCATCTGTAACGCTAAATGTTTATCCTGAAGGTGATACTGCTGGCGACACATATTATAGTGGCTCTGCCATTGTAACAGGTGTTACACGCTCATCGTCATTTGATGGACTTGTTGAAGCATCTATCACTGTTCAAGGCTCAGGTGCATTAACAGCATCAACGGTGTAACATATGTCACTAGCAAAACGCATTGCGGCCAAACGTGCAGAAAAAAAGCGAGGCTTTGTTGATGTGGACGAATGGGGCGATGAGGATAATCCTCTTCGCCTTTATTTCCACGAGGTATCTGCTAAAGACATTGAAAAAGTTCAGCGAAAGCATAAGGACTTTTTGAATACCCCAACAATGTCTGGCATGGTTGACATGATAATAGAGAAATGTCAAGATCAAAAAGGTGATAGTGCCTTCACTCTGGAAGACAAGCCTATATTAATGCGAGAAACAATTAACGTTATCGCTAAGGTCTTTGGATCAATATTCGAGACTATGTCTGCAGAGGAACATGAAAAAAACTAAGAAGCGATCCATTTAGATATAGTCTGATCAATCTCGCTGAACACTTACACAAGACTATTTCAGAGGTTGAAGAAATAAGCCTTTCAGAGTATTATGAATGGATCGCATACTTTAATATAAAGCAGGAGCGCGAAAAAAATGGCAGTTGAAAAGCTCACGTTTGAGATGAATGCTGTCGGGAATGCTGTTCCTGAGATGAAGAAAGTGCAGCAGCAGCTTGGTAGGGTTGATAAGACCATGAAGCAAGCTACTAGCAACATGACGCGTTACAGTGCTGCTAATACTAACATTGCTAAATCCAATAGAAATCTAACAAGAACGCTTGGTATGGCGTCGTTGCAATTTCAAGATATTGCAGTTCAAGCAAGTATGGGCACAAATGCTCTTCGCATCATGACAATGCAAGGACCACAACTTGCATCTATATTTGGACCAAAAGGAATGATTGTAGGTGCTTTAGTTGCAACTGTTGGTGCAATAGCATTGATGGGTAAAGGAGCCTCAAAGACCTCATTTGATTTTAAGAAGTTTGGTTCTGATATTTTGGTTTCGCTCAAGCCTCTTCAACCTTTGTTTGATGGCATTAAGTATGCATTCGGTCTATTGGTTGATGGTCTTATTTTTGGTGCGAATAAGATAATCAATGGGTTTCAGTATTTAGTTGCTGGCATTGGAGCTTTAGGCACTGCATTTACTGCAGAGCTTAATGTGATGGGAGAGCGTTTCCACTTATTCAATTTAAATGTCGAGAAAGGCGTTAGACAGATACAAAAAGCCTTTCAGCAAATGAAGGACTTAACATCAGGAAGCGCTGCACCAGGATTTCTAGCTCCTGTTCCTGGTGATGATCCTACAACAGCTGTTCAAGATTATGAAGTGCTCATACAAAGTTTAAATAGCGCGATACATTTTACTGGTAAAAGAATTGAAAATGCTAATACTGGCTTGAAAGTTATGTCAGATGCCATGAATAATATTAAATTCATTGACATAAATGACTATTTTACACGAACTGCAGCCACAACAGAAGAAGTTGCCCAAGCATTAAAAGACGCTCACAAAGCTACTCAATCAATAGCAGATACTATGAAAACAAGCATGGAAGATGCTTTGATGGGTATAGCTGACAGGACTAAAACAGTTGAAGACGCATTCAGGGCGATGGCTACTGACATTATTCGGCAATTGTATAGAGTGCTTGTAGTGCAGCAAATGGTTGGCAGCTTCGATGCTGCAACTGGAAAGGGAACTGGTATTGTTGGTGGAATAATGGGCCTTTTCGGCAAGAGAGCAATGGGCGGCCCTGTTTCTGGTGGTAAGCCTTACATGGTTGGGGAGCGTGGCCCAGAGCTTGTGGTTCCAAGCCGTAACGCTCAAGTCATATCAAACAATCAGCTTGGCGGTGGTGGCGGCGTAGTGGTCAACCAAACCATCAACGTCACCACAGGCGTACAGCAAACCGTACGTGCTGAAATTAAGCAGTTAATGCCACAGATAGCAGACAGCGCTAAGGCTGCTGTAGTAGACGCCAAGCGGCGTGGTGGATCATATGGAAGGGCATTTGCATAATGGCTATCAGTTATCCTTTAGCGCTGCCTACGCATACGGGCATAGCTCAGATCGAGTTAAGGGCGACGAATGCAGTTGCCTATAGCAGATCGCCCTTTACCTTTGCGGGTCAGGCTCATGCTTATACTGGCAAGGCTTGGCAGGCTGATGTTACACTGCCATCGATGAAGCGCGAGGATGCGGAGAGATGGGTGGCTTGGCTTATTTCGCTGAAGGGTCAGTTAGGCACGTTTTATCTGGGTGATCCAGCGGCTACTACGCCACTGGGATCAGCCAGGGATACTGATACGATCTTAGTTGATGGCGCTGTATCGTCTGGTGATACGATTTCAATAGATAGCGCACCTGCAAGTCAGACTGATTACCTAAAGGCTGGCGATTATATGGAGATTGGCACGGGCGTAAATCGTCAGTTGTTCAAGGTGCTGAATGATGTTGATACGGATGGCACAGGAAGCGCTACAGTAGACGTTTGGCCTAATGTGCGCACCAGTATAGCAGATGATGCTGCTGTTACTGTGCAGAGCGCACAGGGGATCTTCAGGCTGGCAAGCAATGAGCAATCGTTTAGCATAAATGAAGCCAGCATTTACGGCATAACATTTGGAGCGATAGAAGCAGTATGAGCCGCACAGTACCATCAGCGCTCCTTACGGCGCTTAATCAGCCAGAGGTTCAGCCATATTATGCGGTTGAGCTTGATTTTGATACGTCACCAGTTCGTCTTTGGACGGGTTATGGTGATCTGACCATTGGCGTTGATACATATACTGGATCGGGAAACTTGCTTTCCATTGGTGGGCTTGAAGAGGTCAATGATCTATCAGCGAAAAACATAACTCTGACGTTATCTGGTGTACCTTCCAGCTTGGTTTCTATTGCCCTGACTGAGCCATATCAAAGGCGTGAAGCTAAGGTTTATTTTGGCACTACAGATACATCATCACCTATAGAGGTGTTTAGCGGTGTTATGAACACCATGAGCATTGAGGATAGTGGTGAAACAAGTGTTATAACTGTAGCTGTCGAAAGCAAGTTGATACGCTTGGAGAAGGCCAGCAATCGCAGATATACCCATGAAAACCATATTTCCCGCCATTCTGGCGATACGTTCTTTTCATTTGTTGCTGACCTACAAGATAAGGATGTCGTATGGGGCAGAGAGAGAGCTTAAATCGCTACTTGAAGTCAGTAAGTGATATTCCTTTTGAATGGGGCAAGAACGATTGCCTTACCTTTACCAACAACGCTTACAAAGCCATGTATAATGAAGGCTGGGCTGACGATTGGCTGGGGAGATATTCACAGAACCCTAAGAGAGACACGCTTAAAAAGGAGTTTGGCTTTTCGACATTTACGGAAGCAGTAGATAGTAAGTTGAAAAGAGTAGAGTATGTGCCGCCATTGGGGGCGCTTGTTACAACTAAGCAAGCTAGTAGATGGATTATAGGTGTAGCAATGGGAATATGCACAGGCACTAAGGCTGTTTTCTTATCAAAGGAAGGTGTGCTATATTTGCCCTTAGATTATATTCACCAAGCATGGGTTAAAGAGATATGAGCAAATACAGGCTAGGTGACTACACAGTAAAAAACTGGAATAGCTGGGATAGAGTTCCTAGAATGCCAGATGCCATAGCTGCTTATATAATAGCTGCAACTGGTGCTACGGGTTTAACAGCGGCAGCGATTACAGTTGGAACTTATATAGCTGTAAGTGCAGTAACCTCTTGGGCATATATGTCCTTGATGCCTAAGCCAGACTTAGGACAGGGAAGCTCTGGCAGTATCCTAGTCAACAGCCGTGAAGCTGCTGCTCCACAAGACTTTGTATATGGTAAAGTTCGTAAGGGTGGTATTGTTACCTTTTATGAAGCTACTGGCACAGATAACACATACCTACATCAGGTTATTGTGCTTGCTGGTCACGAAGTAAACAGCATTGGCGACATCTACATAAATGATGAGGTTGTCAGTATTGATGGTAACAATCTTGTCACTGGCGATACTTGGCAGAATAAGATCCGCATTAAGAAGCATGATGGGTCACAGACTACAGCAGATAGTGATCTTGTATCTGAAACCAGCGTAGACAGCAATTTTAAGGGTCTTGGAATAGCCTACCTATACGTCAGGTATGAATATGACCAAGATGTATTTGCTAACGGTGTGCCGCTTATAACGGCTGTGGTTGAAGGTAAGAAAGTATATGATCCTAGAACAGCCACAACTTCATATAGCAACAACGCTGCTCTGTGTATTCGTGACTTCCTAACATCTTCTTATGGCTTATCTGATAGCGCCATTGACGATATATCCTTTGCTTCTGCTGCTAACGAATGTGATGAAAACGTAACTCTAGCTGGTAGCGGCACAGAAAAGAGATATACGTTAAACGGTATAGTCAAAGCCGATAGATCGCTTGGTGATGTCTTAGGGGATATGGTTACAGCTTGTGCTGGTACGTTATTCTGGGGATCAGGTTATTGGAAACTAAAGGCTGGTGCGTATTCATCGCCAGTTAAGACCCTTACACTAGATGACTTGCGTGGGCCTATAAATCTACAGACCCGCATCAGTATGCAGGATAACTTCAATACTGTTCGTGGTACGTTTAACGATGCAGAGCAAGATTGGATTACTGCTGATTATCCAGAAATAACCAGCGCAACATTTAAAACTGAGGACAATGGCGAAGAGGCTTTACTAGACCTACAGCTACCCTTCACCACAAGTTCAGCAACAGCCCAGCGGCTTGCCAAGCTAACGCTCTATCGAGGTCGTGAGCAAATGACCTTGAGTGCAGACTTTGGACTTGAGGCATTCCAGATTGAAGTTGGTGACATTATTGCATTTACCAACAGCAGATACGGCTTCAGTGCTAAAGAGTTTGAGGTCATTGGCTGGCGGTTTGCATCGGATCAAGACGCTGGTGACTTGCGTGTTAATCTTACGCTTAGGGAAACATCACAATCTGCATTTGACTGGAATGCTGAAGAAACTGACATCATTAGCAATAACTCTACGCTTCCAACATTTACATCTGTTGCCGCACCAACAAACCTTACGCTCTCAGCAACTGCTGTTATTAACGATGACGGGATTACCATTCCAGCGATTAAGGCGTCATGGGATGCCTCGGCAAATGCTTTTGTTCAGTATTATGAAATACAATATAAGCGCTTAGGCGGCGAAGAAGATTATGACAGCATTGCCGATGCTCATACTGAAAGTGAAAACTGGGGAAGCATTACAGTTACCCCAACGCAAACAGCAGAAGACTATGGCTTAACCAATGAGCCAATTCTAACGCCAGATGCTGCATTCACATCAATCTTTGGTTCATCTAACTCATTTACCATTGAGCCTGTACTAAATGGCTATGATTATCAGGTTAAGGTCAGAGCCATATCTGCTTTGGGTGTAAGATCACCATTTGCCACAGCACAGCTTGCTTCACAGGGTGATACTACTCCACCGACTACACCATCTAACCTATCGGCTGTCGGTGGCTCTAAGTACATTACAATCACTTGGACAAACCCTGCCGATCAGGATCTTAGCCATGTTGAGGTTTGGGAAAACGACACAGACAACCTAAATACTGCTGCTCTTGTTGGTGAAAGCTCTAGCAGTAACTTTATGCGCCCTAATCTGGCAAACAACATAACCAGATATTATTGGGTGCGGGCTGTAGACTTATCACTGAATAAATCTGGCTTTACCTCTAGCGTTAATGCAACAACGCTTCTGGTCACGCCTAATGACTTTAATGATGCAGTCAATGATCTGTTCAGCGAGAGTGGCGCATATGGTATTGAGCCAGTATCTTCTTTGCCAGCATCAGGTGCATTCGATGGCAAACTGGTTTTGCTTTTATCAGACATTACTATTTACCGATGGGATGACGCTACTTCCTCTTGGTCAACAGAGATATATACAGAAAGCTCTGTCAGTGCTGGAGATGTAACCTTTGCTTCATTCGCATCAGGTATTGAGCCGATTAGCATTGTCTCTAGCTTGCCCACCGTCTCAGGTTACACAGGGCCAAAGGTAGTCTTACTGACAACTGACAACAAACTGTATCGGCTAGACAGCGGCGCTTGGACAACAGCAGTGCCAACCACTGACATCACAGGCACTATTGGTGAAAATCTCTTTAGTGATGATCTTAGACCAGTTGAGAGGGTATCGGCACTGCCAACCACTGGCTTAACTCAGGGTCGCATTGTTCTGCTGACTACCGATAACAAGATGTATCGGTACACGGGCAATGAGTGGACATCTGCTGTACCATCAACAGACATAACTGGTCAGGTAAACAGTGGCCAGATTGCAGATGCTGCTATTACAGCTACTAAGATTGGCGCTGATGCAGTCACAACAGCTAAGATTGCTAATGACGCTATAACGTCAGATCTTATTGCAGCTTCTGCTGTTACATCTACTGAGATAGCTTCTGACGCTATTACAACGCCTAAGATTGTAGCTGGTGCGATTACCGCTTCAGAGATTGCAACGGATGCGATTACATCTGATAAAATCATATCAAACGCCATCACAACGGCTAAGATTGATGCTGGTGCTGTAACGGCGTCAGAAATTGCTGCTGGTTCTATTACTACAGGTAAGATTGCTGCTGGGGCAGTTACAGCTAACGAGATTGCAGCTAACACTATTACTGCTACTGAGATTGCCGCTGGTGCAGTCACAGCGAATGAAATAGCCGCTAACACTATTACTACTGGTAAGATAGCAGCAGATGCGATTACAGCGAATGAAATAGCAGCTAACGCTATTACAGCATCAGAGATAGCAACCAATGCAGTCACAGCAGATGCTATTGCAGCTAACGCTGTAGGAACGTCTGAGCTTATAGCAGACAGTGTTACTGCTGGTATTATTGCTGCTGGTGCAGTTAGCACATCTGAATTGGCTGCTGATGCTATTACCTCAGATAAAATAGCTGCTGGTGCTATTGTAGCGGAAAGCATTGCGGCAGATGCGGTTACTTCAGCTAAGATCGGCACAGATCAGGTTACAGCGAATAAGATTGCTGCGTCATCTATCATTACGTCTAAGATAGCCACAGGAGCCGTTACAGCAGCCAAGATAAGCGTAAGTGAGCTATCAGCTATCTCTGCTGATCTTGGTACTATTCAAGTTGATACAGCTAATATCGCTAATGCGGCGATTTCAACAGCTAAGATTGGCGACAACCAAGTTACCCTGCCTGAGTTTGTAACAGGGCAAGCAAATATTATAGTTACCAGCAGCACCTATCAAACTGTGGCAACTTTAACGACAACACAGTCAGGTGCGCCAGCACAGGTATTAGGTATGACAACGGTTACTCATACTAACACTTCTGCCCAGACTATAGGAAACCAATACGGCGTTTTTTCTATAAGATTGTTAGATAGCCTTGGTACTTCATTGATAGAGTTTATAGGCACTTATGTAGGTGGTATAAACGCTGGCGCAGTAATCTTGCCAAAACTTACAACCTACACAGGCTCCAGAACATTCTATCTACAGGTCAAGCGTGAAACCACTAGCTCAGCAGCAAGAATTTTGGTTTTACAGCCAGCCATTAGTTATTTGGAGTTAAAGAAATGATGGCCTTTACGGTATATGATGTTGCGACTGGTGAAATCAAAAGACGCCTTTCTACTACTCAAGAAGGTATTTTAATAAACGTCTTTGACGGGGAAGATTACATTGAGGGCGAATACTCTGATGAAACTCATATTGTCGTAAATGGAGTGGCTCAGCAGAAGCCGCAAGCAGATTTAGATGCTATTGCTACAGAGCGAGCGACTGTGCATATGAAGATGCAGAGAGATATGCTTCTTAACGCATCTGATTTTACGCAAGTACCAGACGCTCCTTTTACATCTGAGCAAAAACAGGAGTGGAGAGTTTATCGCCAAGCTCTGCGTGACTTGCCTGATAATATTAGCGACATCTTTAATATACAATGGCCTGTAGAGCCAAATTCGTGATATAAACGCTTCAAGGAGTGACAGAACATGACTAAACAGGTACAGCGCCGCAGAGGCACAGCAACACAACATACGTCCTTTACAGGCGCTGAAGGCGAGCTTTCAGTCAACACAACTAATAAATCAGTTCATGTGCATGATAACGTCACTGCTGGCGGCTTTGAGGCTGCTAGGGCTGATATGGATAACGTTACATCCAGCAGTATTCTCACAGCGGCTGGCATCACAGCTACCAGTACTGAGCTAAATTATGTAGATGGCGTTACATCCAATATCCAGACGCAGCTAGATGGTAAGGCTGGCACTGCCTCTCCTACATTCACGGGAACACTTACGACAGCCAATCTAACAGCCACAGGCACGACAACCTTGGCTGGCGCAAGTACATCCGCAGATATTACGTTTGGCGACAACGACAAAGCCATCTTCGGCGCAGGGTCTGACCTACAGATTTACCACGATGGGTCTGCTAGTTATATTGATGATGCTGGAACGGGTGCTTTGTACATTAGGGGCAACGCTATTGTTCTAGAAAAATATACTGGTGAAAGATTACTTGACGGCACAGGAGACGCCGCAGTTAAACTTTACCACGACAACGCCATCAAACTCACCACCACCAGCACAGGCGTAGACATCACGGGTACTTTGACCAGCGATGGGCTGACTGTGGATGGGGATGCAAACCTTAGTGGAACAGCGGTCAACTTTGATTTAGATGAAACAGATACAACGGATTTAAACACAAGGTTTAGACAGTCAGCAGGTCAATTATTTGTTCAAACAATTAATGATGAAAAAAGCGTTGGCTCTAACCGCATCAATATAAATCACACCACAGGCGACATCAGCTTTTACGAGGACACAGGCACCACGGCAAAGTTCTTCTGGGATGCGAGTGCTGAGAGTTTGGGGATTGGGACGACTTCGCCAAGTGATAAGCTAGAGGTTCTTGACGGCGCTTTAATGCTGAAGTCATCCTCTGCGTCTGGCTATCCTAATCTTAAATTTGAGAATGGCTCTCAGCGGTATGACGTTCAGATTGACGGTGCTACCCAAGCGTTTAGAATTGTAGACAACACTGCATCAGCAGAACGCATGCGCATTGACAGCAGCGGTAATGTGGGTATTGGTGTCATTCCTGAAACTTGGCTATCAACTATTGATGCATTACAAGTTGGTCTGGGTGCATCATTTGCAGGAAATACAACAAACCCTTCGCGCGTCTATCTCAGTGCCAACTATTACATAAACTCAAGCAATCAAGAGTCATACATTGCAACAGATGAAGCATCTCAGTATTTTCAAAACGCTGGCACTCATATTTTTAAAGTAGCACCGTCTGGGACGGCAGACTCTGCAATAAGCTGGACTACTGCTATGACTGTTGATAATTCAGGTAATGTTGGGATTGGGACGAGTTCGCCAGTCACAAAACTTACTATAGAAGCCGCAAGTGATCATTTGCGTCTGCAAGGAACAGCCAATACCAATAATAATGTTTCAATTTTGTATAATGAGTCTGGAGATTACGGGCAAATCAATTGCGATGAATCTGGAGTAAATCAAAAAGATTTATGGATTACTGGACTCAATTTATTATTTGGACGTAACACTAGCACAGAAGCCATGCGCATCGACAGCAGCGGCAAAGTTATTATCGGCACAGAACCAGACAATACATACTCGCAGGGTTGGTCTAGTATTGATGGAACACAAGATAGCTCAAAAGACAGCACAGCAAGTAGAACACACTACACATTTAGAAACCCTAATGGTAGCGTAGGCACTATTCAAACCAGCGGCTCATCCACATCCTACAACACATCCTCCGACTACCGACTAAAGACTGACGCACAACCAATGACAGGTGCAACAGACCGCCTTAAACAGCTTAACCCTGTAAACTTTGAGTGGATTGCAGATGGCACTAGAGTCGATGGCTTCTTAGCGCACGAAGCACAAGCGGTTGTTCCAGAGGCAGTTACTGGTGCTAAAGATGCAATGCGTGACGAGGAATATGAGGTTACACCAGCAGTATTAGATGATGATGGCAATGTTGTTACTGAGGCAGTTATGGGTACACGCAGCGTTCCAGACTACCAAGGCATTGACCAAAGCAAGCTAGTGCCACTGTTAGTTGCTACAATCAAAGAACTAGAGGCACGAATTACTGCCTTAGAAAACGCCTAAAGGAGAAACGACAATGGCTATCACTTACACTTGGACTATTCCAACCCTCGAGCGTCACACATCAGATGGTGGCGTTTATATTGCACATTGGCGCTGCACAGGCGTTGATGATGATGGCAACACAGCAAGCTCATATGGCACTTGTGGCTTAACCTACGATGCCTCTGCGCCTGACTTTACACCTTATGCAGATATTACTGAGGCTCAAGCTCAAGGCTGGGTCTGGGGTCATGTATCACAAGCTGATACTGAAGCTGCCATAGCATCGAAAATTGACGCAATGGTAAATCCAACGACTGCTGACGGAGTGCCGTGGGCAGCATAACTTGAAAGGAGATCAACGTGACTGAAGAAAAAAAGGTCATTACGATTGACGATGTGGAATACACTGAAGATCAACTGAGCGATGAAGCAAAGGCTTGTATAAATCACATTAGTCGATTGGATGGTAAGCTAAATGCTGCTAAACTAAATGTGATAGAAATCCAAAGAGGGCGTGACGCTTTCTTTGCGGATCTAAAAGCGCATTTGGAGAGCATGGACTAATGGAAATGGACGCACTGTGGAGCATTGCCCTAACTGCTGGTTTAGGCTTAATGGGATGGCTGCTTCGCAGTGCGTATGCTGAAGTTCAGCGCATTAGCATATTGCTAAACAAAACCCGCGAAGAAATGGCGCGGGAATATGTCACGAAAACTGATAGCTCTACTGTAATGAGCCAAATTGTGGCGCGATTTGATCGCATAGAAGAAAAAATAGATAGGCTGATGGAAAGATGATCTGTGCGCTGGCCGGTATAGCGGTTGGCGTTATTGTGGAAGGTCATGTGCTGTATAACGCTTGTATATACAGATGCCCAACCGGATTTTATTATCACTATCCATATGTTATAAGAATACCGTATAACTTTAAGTGTCCACCAGTTGCAAAGGTGGGCAAAGGTGCCTGATGATAGATCCAATCACAGCCATTGCTGGGGCCACACAAGCCTATAATATGGTGAAAAAGCTGGTTTACGCTGGGCGTGAGCTAGAAGACGTGGCTGGTCAGCTAGGCAAGTGGTATGGCGCAGCAGCGGATCTGGGTCGCGCAGAGCAGCAGCGTAAAAACCCGCCAATCTTCACTAAGCTTTTTTCATCAGGGTCTGTGGAGCAAGAGGCGCTTCAAATCATAATCCACCAGAAGAAGCTGGCTGAGCAGGAAAAAGACTTGCAACAGTTGCTGAATAATAGATTTGGCTATGGCACTTGGCGTGAGATGGTGGAGCTACGGCGCAAGATTAAGAAAGAGCGCGAAGAGACGCTATATCGCCAGCAGGAGCGCAAAGCAGCTTTCTTTGAAATGCTACTGCTGATATTATTGCTTGTGATGCTGGCTGCTATTATAGGAGGAGGCACATGGCTAACTGGCTTAGGCGCAGGGTGGTGGTGAATGGCTGATGGTGTATCAGGCATAGGCAGCGCACCGTTTAACGTGCAATCGGACATACACCAGCAAACGCAGTCGCGTGAGCGCATAGAAGCGCACCTGGTAGAGCAGAGGGTGGCTAAGGAGCATAGGGCTAACCACACGCATCTGGACGCGCTCAGGGAGCAGAAGTTGGACTTAGGCAAGGCTTATGATAGGTTTGGCACTAAGACTACTGCTGACAGGCCGCAAGGCACAAACATCAACATAGAGGTTTAACATGTCAAATACTTTTGAGAAGATACTTAAATACAAGCTTATGCCGCGTCTGATGATGCTGGTTATGACGGTGATGTATATACGCTGCATAGAATGGGCGCTTCAGCAGCCTGACCTTAGTACGCAGCAGAGTGCGCTAATTAGTGTTGTTAGTGGCGCTATGACTGGCGCATTTGCGGTTTGGCTGGGGTCTGAGAAATGATACAAGCATTTATAGGACCAATAGCAAATCTTGCTGGATCATGGCTGCAAGGCAAGGCTGATAGCAATGCAGCAGCTGCTAAGCTAAAGCTGACTGAGGCAGAGGCGAAAGCTAAAATCATGTTGTCTGAAAAGACCAGCGTTGCCGATTGGGAGCGCATCATGGCTGAAGGCTCGCAGAACAGTTTTAAGGATGAATGGCTTGTGGGTTTGTTTTCTGTGCCATTGGTGCTTTCATTCTGTGGTGAGTGGGGTAGAAAATCTGTTCAGGAAGGATTTACTGCGTTGGAAGCAATGCCTGATTGGTATCAATATACTTTAGGTGTTATAGTTGCAGCAAGCTTTGGTGTAAGATCGGCAACAAAGTTCTTTAGGGGAAGCAAATGACGTTTAAACTATCTCAACGCAGCCTTGATCGGTTAGAAGGCGTTGATACACGCATGGTTGCTGTCGTCAAGATGGCGATTAATTTAACTAAGACTGACTTTGGTGTCGTCCAGGGAATGCGCACATTAGAAATGCAAAAAGCATTAGTTGCAAAAGGTGCCAGCCAAACAATGAAAAGCAAGCATTTGGACGGATTAGCTGTTGATCTGATGGCTTACATTTCTGGCAGGGGATCATGGGAGCTTAATCTTTATGATGATCTCGCTGATGCAATGGCTGAAGCTGCTAATTCACTCGGTATTAAGGTGCGCTGGGGTGCGGCATGGCAGATAGACTGTATTGGCACATGGAAGAGCCAAGGTAGATCTATGGAAGATGCTATGATTGAATATGTGGATTTGCGAAGAAGTCAGGGCAGAAGACCATTTATCGATGGCCCTCACTTTGAACTAATGGTTTAGCAAATCATCTTATTTATACTGCTTTCCATAGCCTGATGAGTAAACTCAAAAGGCTTTATTCTGACAGTTTTTCCTTTTGGCGGGTTACGTAAAATAAATAAACGCAGATCTAAAGCTACATAAGCAAATATTTGCGCATTACCGTTTACCCGTGTGAATGCATAGCATAATGGGCGGCCACGATCTTGACTTGGTTTCATTGTAGTTTTAATTTGCAGTGTCAGTAATTTGCCGAGGGCAGACTTAACCCAAAGGTCGTCGTCTTTTAAATCTACCCTATGGCAGCGTATTCCACGCTGTTCCAATTCGGCTGCCACGAGAAACTCGCCTGCACGTCCGATGTCATTGCTGTTGGCCACAATGCTAAATACCTCAAAACCAATAACTTAGTAGGCGGTATTTTTATGATATTTATTAAATCATTAAGGGTTCAAATTCACCATTACGCAAATCTATCACTTCAGGATAAATAATGTTCGTCTTATTATTAATTGTTCCCAGTGCCATCTGAGCTATCCAGGCACCTGTTTTTGGCATGACTGATTTACCTAACAAAACTTGCGATGCTGCTCTACCTTCATCTAATAAGTTATAATCTTGACGAAGACCACATAATGCTTTAAGTTCATTCATTGTAATTGGTCTATCTTCAGTCGGGTGAAGCCAAGAGTAATCACCAAAAAACACAGGAGCTGGCTTAAGTCCATTTAACCTAATTGAAGATCTTGCAGGCCTGCCAAGCATATGTCCATTAGGTTTATATTGAGGGTTTTTATTTATCCTAGTAAACCACTTAAATAAATTAGTACCCTGTGATATTCCCTTGTAGCCAAATTCATCAAGTGTCTTTTTTACTCCAGGTCCGCAAATCTCATATCCTCCTGGCTTAATATCAATAAAGCTTTCATTTACTGTTTTTGGTTTAGTAAAGTCAGGGAAATCTAAGTTTCCCTGATGTGCGATAAATAAATATCTATGCCTTATTTGTGGCGTTCCAGAGTAAATACCATTAATGAGCATGTGCGTGACATTATAACCACATTCACGCCATAAATCACCAAGCTTATCATAATAAGCTCTTCCTTTTGTAAAAGCAGGAACAACGCTTTCAAGCGCAAAAAATCTAGGTTTTAGGCTTAAGCCAATTTTGACCGCGTCACTTGTCATGCTTATGCGAGGATCATCTAATCCCTTTTTATTCCCTGACACAGACCATGGAGCGCATGGAGGTTGTGAATATACGAAGTCAATATTGTTAAACTCTCCTGGATTGAATTCTGCACTCTTAAAAAGTTTAGCTTCTGGATGGTTGGCGATATGTATGTCATCGCCATAGCCATCATTAATAACTGCAGGCACCTCAAAATGCTCTTTTACGCCCTCAGTGAATAATCCAGCAAAAACATGAATTCCAACTGCTTTATACGTCATATTGTATCACCTAAATAAACTCGCCTTTAAGCCTTAGGCGATACAAAGATTGACCTTCAATCTTGCCAGTGCGTATAATAGTCTTACGCTCTTTCATAGACTTCACGCCAACATCTATATGAGAGACATCTTGCTTAATCATGCTACATAAGTCACCAATAGATAATTCACCATGTTTCTCAAGGCATTCTTCTATTGCTCTCCTGACATGCTCAATTGGCCAAGGTTTATGCATATAAGCATGCATATCATCTCGCCCGATCATGCGGCGGTGCATCCTTGCGTTTTCTATAATGGCCATTTCCTTCCATCGGTCTAGCAGCGTCATCTGTTCATTCATAGGATCTTCTCCAACATATCGCAGAGCGCTATGATTTCTTCAGCGCGTTGCTTGATTGTTGGGCGCTCTGGCCCACGTCCAGCATCCATACGCAAAATATCTGCCTTGCGACTAATAGAGCGCACAATCATGAGCGGCGTTGGCTGATCTGGCCGCGTATCATCTTCATCAAGATAATCGCCCACTGTTGAGCAGTTTTCGATCTTTGATAAATCCCATTTAGCCATCCTTGTTCTCCTGTATAGGCTTGCGCTTGGGGCGCACGGTGTTTGTTTCTTCATGCTGAATGACGCATTGCACAGGGCCATATAGATTTGCTTTGTACTTTTCGATAAAATCTGCACATTCATGCGGCGATGAAAATACCATCAGGGCTATCCATGTTGTTTTTGTCATTAATCTTCCTCCACACGCCAATCATAATCATCTTCATCTGCGCAATATTCACATGGTTCTGTCCAGGAAGTCCACGAAGCTTTTTCAGCATTTTGATTAAAACTAGTGCGCTCAACAAGGCCCGTACCATCACATGATTTACAATCGCTCATTGATAAACCCCTATATCAATAGACCAGAGTGCCATAGATACTCGGTCCTGATCTGCTTTTTGGCGCACTTCTGCTTTGCATATTTTACCCTGACTATGCATATGCTCAAGCAGATTACTTAATTTTCGACTTTCCATATCAACTGCTTCGCTAATATCTGCAGTCTCGCAATATGTTACTTCTTTACTTTGCAAAAATGCAATAACCTCCTGACTAATATCCTGCCATGTTCGTTCATTATTGCTTGTGTTTTTTAACTGATGAGCCTGTTTTAATGCATGCGGCTCTAAAATATTAATCGCATGAGAAGTTTTTCGCACATAAACTGCTACCCAGGGAGTGCGCTCTCGTTGAAGCTCAACAGTATTAGGAACAACAATGCCATCGCATAAGTGATCTATGTCAGCATTAGCTTGCTCTAATAATCTTGGTGATATATGTATGCTCTCACCATTATCAGTTCTGACACCAAAAGCAGTTCCGCTTTCAGTAATATGAGTGATAACAAATTCAGTTGAAGTTGTTTTATCCATTTCGATTTCCTTTTTTATATGATTTATATTCATGGGGTCAGCTTCGGCTGGCCTCACGAAACCATTTCTCTTTGTGCCTTGATAATACTCTTTGCACAGAATTTTTAGTCATGCCTTTGAAGGCCATTGTTTTAAATATAGTTTCGCGCTCCTTTCCTTGTTTTGCCATTTCGATTATTTGCCTAGTTTCAGGCTTCATATCACGGCCGCCTGCAAGATAATCCATTGACATGTTTTGCTTTAAGAACTGCAATTTACCATCGCGTTGCATGGCTCTTTTGCGTTCTTCCTTTGCTAATTGCATCCAGGCAATAGCATATTGCTCTTCAGTCATTGAAACACTCCGACAAAGAATAAGCAAAGGAAGAAGATGCCAAATAATGACAGAGCTCCTATAATATCGCCTACAATGCCTAAATTATCTTCAAAGTCGCGGATTAGATCACGCAATTTTTGCACTTGTTTCATATTTTCTTCCATTTAACTAGAGTACTATTGTGAAATTTTACATCTTCAATGACCCAACCAGTTGGAGCATTTTCATTTGGCTTTACTTGTCTAGCGGCGGAAAATTTAGTGACATCTCTGCCAACCCTAGGTTCTGTGCAAACAACATAGTTGACTTTGTTGATCCTAAATTCATCTGTGATTTCAAGCATGTCAACAGATACTGGCCATAAGTAGTCAGACATTATGCTTCTTCCCACTTTTGCACAAAAGATTGTACAGACTGACGTTGCTCATCAGTAAGATCGATTTCCATTGCCTCTTCTGGATATAAATTAATATCAAGACCTTGCTTCTCAAGAAATTCAACCCAAGACTCGAAAAGTGTTTCTGCATCGTTCATTTGTTTATCTCCTCTTTATACATACTTTATATCATAAGTATAAAAACACTGTAAACAAAAAAAGCATTTGCACTTCATATTTTATTTGGTAATCGTCAGATATGGTTACAAAAGGAGCAACTCATGTACCATAAAGAACTTGACATCAGTCATGAAGTGTCGAGATCAGATGTGATGAAATTTGCTGATAAATACAACTGCAGCTGCACTTTGCTGCAAGAATATGGACCAGCAGGAGGTAATCCTCTTTATTTGTTCTCATCAAAATCAAAGCAGAACTTAGAAGATCTGCAAAACAATATAATAGGAGCGTAAAGCATGATTTACTTGTTACGTAAAATGCATGAGCAATTCGGCATATCGCATAGTGATTTGCCAGAATTTACTGATGCAGAGCGAAGGTTTCGCATTGCAGCTATGCTAGAAGAGCTTAGCGAATTTACATCAGCGCAAACAAGAGAAGATGAACTGGATGCACTTGTTGATCTAGTTGTCTTTGCATTAGGCACTGCAGAACGTATGGGCTTTTCGGAAATATATGAAGATGCATTTAAACGTGTCATGCATTCTAATATGACGAAAACCCTAGGCGCCAATAATAAAAGAGGATCTTTCAAGATCGATCTTGTTAAAGGTGATGACTTCAAACCCGCAGATTTATCAGACTTAGTGGAGTGGATACAATGAGAATACAAGAAACCCTGGATTTTATGCTTGGCCGCAAAGATACAAGCAACACGTCACCTAAATCAGTATTTCGTGACATTGGGAGAACTAAGGGCGAAAAGCTTACACGAGAGCAGTGTGAGCGTGCAACTATTGCTATTGCTTTTGCATTATCAGAATTGAGACGTGCAGAAGATGAAAAGTAATATTCAAAGCACGGTTGAGCAACGTGGAAATAAATACGGCAGCATTGAGGATAACTCTGTTATGACGCAAGCTTTAATGGATGTTGTAACATCTCATACCTTTAAAGGTAAGCTGAGCGATGTTCATAAAGAATGCTTGCATATGATATTTCACAAAATATCGCGCATGTGCATTGGCGATCCTTATTATGCAGATAATGCGCATGATATTGCTGGATACGCAACCTTGCTAGAGCAATATATTGAAAGCCGTGAAGATGAATAATCTTTGCAGAAACAATGTGGCGGACATTAGAAAGGCTTTTGTCCGCCTGTATCATGACAAGCAATTTTGCGAAAATGGCACCATAGAGATTACAGGAGCATCATTTATTGCAGATGAAGATGCAATATTTGGCACTCCTAATCTTAAATATATTGATCGTGAACTGGCTTGGTATAAATCACAGGATCTTAACATATCAGGCCTGGAGCCTAATATTCCTGCAATATGGAAGCAAGTAGCTAGCAAAAAGGGTTTTATTAATAGCAATTATGGCTGGTGCATTTATAGCGAAGAAAATAACCACCAATTTGCAAAAGCTATAGTGCAGCTTGTAAAGGATCAGTTTAGCCGACAGGCTTTGATGATTTATACAAGGCCAACAATGCATGAAGATGCAAGAAAAGATGGCATGAGTGATTTTATATGCACAAATACAGTTCAGCTATTAATTCGCAATGGCAAACTAGAATACCATGTTAACATGAGGTCTAATGATGTCGTCTATGGTTTTAACAATGATCTTGCTTGGCATAAATCAGTTTATAGCCGCTGTATGCAAGTATTGCGTAAATTCTATGAGCTAGAGCAAACTGATATTTATTGGAATGCATGCTCACTTCACGTATATCCTCGGCACTTTCATTTATTAGGTGATGCATCATGAGAAAGCGTCAAGATTTTACGCTGATGAAAACAGCGCAGCTTTGGGCTGATATGTCATATTGCAAGCGTAGCAAGGTGGGAGCAATTATAGCTAAAAATGGTAGAGTGATTGCTACAGGCTATAATGGAACGCCACCAGGATATGATAATTGCTGTGAAGATTGTGATGGCAATACAATATCAGAAGTATTGCATGCAGAAGAAAACGCAATAATATTTTGCGCAAAATATGGATTAGCAACAGAAGGATGCGATCTCTATAGCTCATTATCGCCATGCCCTAGTTGCGCCAAAATGATAGCAGCTGCCGGTATTAAAAGGGTTTTCTATAAGACGCAATATAGAGACCCATATGGTCTTGAGCTGCTTCAAAAACTAGGTGTTGAAGTATTGGAGATGTGATGAAAATTCAATTGTACTCACTTGATGAGATAAAACGAAGGCTATACAACAGGAACTTGAAGGAAGTTTCTAGGGAGACCGGCATATCATATCCTACAATTTATGCCTTAGCTAGAGGCACTAAAAAGGATTTTCGCATGAGCACTATGATTGCTATGACAAGCTTCTTGGATATGGAGGAAACATTGAAACAGGTGATGGAAGAATAATATGGTTAATAGTCGTACAAAAGGAGCGGATTGGGAGAGAAAGCTTGCTAAGATTTTAGAGTTAGAGCTCGGATGCAAGTTTTCCCGTAATTTGGAGCAATATCGTACCGCTGCCGAAGGCGACTTAATAGCAGATAATACGGATTTTCCGTTTTCTATAGAGGCAAAAGCATATGCTTCTGGTCGTGGCTGCAAAGATGAATGGTGGAAACAATCAGAAAAGGCTGCGCTTCTTACAAATAAAATGCCTTGCGTTATTTATAAATATAACAATTATAAACCCAGGGCAGTTGTTAGTTTTGAGGCAATAGCGAAAGTATATGGATCAGAAGATGACGGCCATTTTCTCGTTGATCTGTCATTAGAAGGATTTTGCTACATATGCAGGGAGATAATGAACTCATGATTGAGCTAGACATCAGTAATAAAGAATATCGGGATAGACCTGCAATAAGTTCTTCAGATGTGAAGGCTGCAGCTAAATCACTTGCGCATTGGAAAGGGGCAGAGCGTAAAGAAACAACCGCATTTGATATAGGAACTGCATTTCATGAGCTTTGCTTAGAACCTCATAAGAAGAGCATTATATGCGGCCCTGAAAATAGGCTCGGCAAAAGATGGAAAGAAGCTAAAGAAGAAGCTGATGCAGCCGGTCAATTATTATTAACATCTGGCGATTATAATAAAGCAAAAGCAATGTCTGAAGCAGCTCTTAGCAATCAAAAGCTATTTGATTTAATTTATGCTGATGATGCATTGATAGAAGCAAGCATTTTTGTACAAGATCCTGAAACTGGGCTGCAGCTAAAAACTAGACCTGATTGCTATGTAAAAAGCAAAAAAGTTTGCCTGGACTTAAAAAGCACTGTTGATGCAGGTCCAGGAGATCGTGACTTCCCAGCCCAGCTTTGGAAGTATAAATATGATCTGCAGGCTGCATTTTATAGGCATTGCTGTCAGCTTGCAGGTTTGCCTGTAGCTTATTTTTGCTTTGCAGCTACTGAAAAGGTTTCACCATATGCAACGTGTCTTCATATGGTTGATGAAGAAGTTTTACAATTTGCGCATGAGAAAATGATGAACATTTTAAGGCGCATTGCCAAGGCAGAAAAGGAAGGAGTTTATTCAACTGATTGGCCAGAAATAAATATAATCCGCTTGCCAGAGTGGATGAAGCATGATGATAAGGAGTAATATACATGCAGCATAATATAGAAAACGTTGAGGCACGTTGGCCTCGTATTAATCGCACATATAAATTTGACGCTAATGAGCGCAAATCTATGCCCTGTGATCCCTTAGATCCATTAGCAGCTTATGATATTTCATTTCGCTTGAGCAAAGAGCAAGCTCGAGACTTATGGAAAAAAATGTGCGAAGCATATAAGGCAAAAGCAGATCCATCATGGCCAGCAGCACCAATAAATCCATTTAAAGATGATGGTGATGGTTTCTTTACAGGCAAGGCAAAGCTTAAAGGTAATTATAACGGCGAGCTTACTAAGAAGCCAAATCAATGGGATGCTGAGGGAAAGCTATTACCTGACGACTTCATGCTCACTACGGGAAGTATGGTAAATATAGCAGTAACATGCGTGCCATATAATATGCGCGAAGCAGGTGTATCTCTCAGGCTGAGGGCAGTTCAAGTATTGAGATTGGAGGAAGTAGAAGATGCTAATCCGTTTTCTACTGTACCAGGTTATAGCGGTATTGATATTGCATCACCGCCAGAGGTAGAGCATCCTTTTGGCAACACATTAACTCAGGCAGCAAAAGAAGAAAATACAAAAGCTCCTGATTTTGATGATGAAATACCGTTTTAAAAAACAAGTGGCTCCGTGATATATAGCGGAGCCATTACACTATCGGGAAATCATTAAATTAGGGAAATATAATGGAGCAGAGCAAAGCATTTGAAAAGGTGCATTGGCATGAGTGGTCGTCGGGTATCATTGATGCATTTAATATGAAGAAGCACAGCAGGGAGTGGAAAGGGCCATGCCCAGTTTGTGGCGGCAATGACAGATTTTGGATTAATGAACATCTTGGCGAAGTAAAGGTTCACTGCCGTCATGGATGTAGCTTTCAAGATATTCAAGATGAGCTTAAATCAAAAGGTCTTTGGCCTGACAATAAAAAACAGGAGAGCCATCACGTGGATCAGGTAAATCCCTTCACCAGCAAAGAAGAAACACTTTATCATGATAGAAAAGGCGTAGCTTTAAATGGTGCTGTAATTGATGGCAAGAATATTGTTATACGCATAACCAATGCCAATGGAGATAATGTAGGAACTCAAACAATAGCGCCTAATGGCTTTAAGAAGTTTAATGAAGGCATGCAGCTTGAAGCGGCCTTCAGTGTTATAAAAGGTCCACTTAAAGGATTATGTTATGTTGCTGAAGGTTGGGCAACGGCAGCATCTGTATCTCAGGCTACAGGCAGGCCAGCTGTATTTGCATTAAACTCGTCTAATCTTCCTCATGTTGTCAAGGCAATTAAATCAGCTGCACCACAAATAGAACTTATAGTTGCCGCAGATAATGACGGTCCTGGATTAAGCGCTGCTGTTAGTTCAGGTGTTAAATATGCAATACCTCAGGGCTATGAAAAGCGTGACTGGAATGACGTACATCTTGAAGATGGCATCGATGCAGTTAAGTCAGGGCTGAATAATGTTGTTAAACCTAAATCACTATTTAGTCATGTTGGTGACTTGCAGCTAAAAAAGCCAGAATGGCATATTGAAGGCATATTAGAAAAGCATGCACTAGCTGCTGGCTTTGGCGCACCTGCAGCCGGTAAAACATTTGTATTATTAGATATGGTTTTATCAGTTGCATCAGGTATTGAATATCATGGGCATAAAGTTGAACAGGGGACTTGCTTCTATATAGCAGGTGAAGGACATAATGGCTTTGCTAGACGATGCATGGCATGGGCTAATAATCATAGCGTTGATCTGAAGCAAGTGCCTTTCTTTAAATCTAACAAAGCGATAGTTATGAACGAAGCTGCATCTGTAGAATTGATGCACCAAACAATAAAAGAGCTAAGCTCGCAATATGGTAAACCAAGTATTGTTTGTATTGACACAGTGGCAAGATCAATGGGCGGTGATGAGAATAGCACCAAAGATATGGGTGAGTTTATTAAGCAGATCGACAAGATTAAAGATGAGCATGGCTGCACAGTATTACTTGCTCATCATACAGGCGTAGCAACTAAAGACAGAGCTAGAGGCTCTTCAGCATTACTTGGTGCATTAGATTGTGAGTTTAAGATTGAGCGCTTTAGTGATACTACAACCACCGTCACATTCACGAAAATGAAAGATGCACAAGAACCAGATCCCATTGCATTCCTTAAAGTGCATGTGCCATTGATGACAAAAGATATGGATGAGCTTAGCTCTATTGTGCTTGAAAAGGTGGATATGCCGAAGTCAAAACAAGGCAATATGCAAGAGATTATTAAGCAGGAATATGAGAAACTAGTAGAGCAAGAGGGTGACGAATATGTGTCCAGAAGTAAGCTAAAAGCAAATGTTGCAATTGAGTCAGGTAAGTCAGCTAGAACAGTTGATCGGGACATAAAGGCAATGATAGATGTCCAAGATTTTACTATTGAAAAGAATACCTTAGCAAAAGCTTGGACAAGTTAGGACAAGGTTTGGACAAATGTTGTCCTAAATTAGCATACTTTGGACAGACAGGACAAACCCTTAGGGTTGTCCAAATGTCCAAGCAGGGGAAATGTCCGTGACTTTAGAAGAGAAATTAAAGACTATTTTATCACTTGATGAGCTTGAAGGATTTGCTAATCGCAGATCTGTATTGAAGGTTGATTTGCCTAAATGGAGTGAGGAAGAAAAACGTTTAATCTTGGTGAGAAAGTATGAGCTGCAGCAAGGGAAGATATATTGATTAATTACTCTTTACATACACAATATGATGCTGTAATAATGTGTGAGGTACATGCTGCTCCATATACCTCCTCCCAGAGTGATCCTCCCGAGATCGCCCACCTTACCCCTGCCTTTTAAAGGTGGGGGTTTTTTCTTTTATGCATCGTGTTAATTTATAAAGTGGAGGCTTTACAATGGTGATGGATTTTAAATTCAAGTCGAATGCTTCAATTGTGAATGCTAAGATGTCGAACATGGTGGCTAAGCAAATGCCATTTGCAATCTCATTGGCGCTAAACAATACTGCAAAAACAATGATTGCTAAGAATAAGCAGGACATGAACAAGATTTTTAGTAGACCTGTAGCATTTACTCGCAACGCATTCTTTTACAAACCTGCACGCAAAGGTGATACATCAGTCATGCTTCGCAGAAAGGATATGCAACGAGGTAAGCATTACCTTGAAGTGCAAGAGGATGGCGGAGCTAGACCACAGACAGGGATAGAGAAAGCATTTCAATACAGGCTGCCATATGCTGGTGTCTTTAGACACATGACACCAACCAGTAATTTTCCACGCATTAAGTCAGGTGTAATCTCACCTGGCGAGCGTAATAAAATTATGGCAGCTATGCAAGTGCAGCAAGATCCTGCAGCTAATAGCCCTAAACGCGGAAGACCTAAGCGTGGGAAAGATGTATACTTTTCGCCAAAATCTTTTGGTCGCAAGGCTGGTATATACAAACGAAAAGAAGGTTCAAGGAGTATTCAGAAGATGTTTAACTTCATTGATCGCAATATTACATATAGGCCAAGGCTTAGGTTTGATGACCGCATGGCGCTGTATGGTCGTACAATATATCCCAAACGGCTACAGTCAGCTATGAAGAGGGCGCTTGCAACAGCGAAAATAAGGTAATGGTTCCTTCTGGCACATGCCCCATGTGGGTAATTCGTGC